>FTIF01005632.1_pt1 | contig 37994 bp, 21 predicted proteins | sample 1658001 | NCBI WGS metagenome assembly FTIF01 (sample SAMEA3914789, study PRJEB12502) | metagenome | biome: forest; material: soil | place: Canada | collected 2011-07-03 | depth 0.3 m | reverse complement strand
GGCAGCAAGGGCGACAGCTACGACAACGCCTTGGCCGAGACCATCAACGGTCTCTACAAGGCCGAACTGATCCATCGCCGGGCGCCCTGGAAGACGAAAGAGTCCTTGGAACTCGCGACCCTCGAATGGGTATCCTGGTTCAACCACCACCGACTGCTGGAGCCCATCGGCTACATCCCGCCCGCCGAGGCTGAGGCAAACTACTACCGGCAACTCGCCGAGCAGGCCGCCACACCGACCTGACTTAAACCAACCGGCCTCCACGGAACCCGGGGCGATTCAATCCGATGGAATCACGGGAACCCCTTCAGTGGTGGTTGACAGTCAGTTCCTTGTCGAAGACTCGCAGGGGGAACGCTTTTGCACGATCCCACTACCACAGCGATACAGGGGCTGAAACGTTCTTCAATCCACGTTGGAGAGACGCGGCATCGGCGGTTCGACGCGATCAAAACCAGCCGGGAGCAGACGCGTTTCTAGAGGCAGGGAAATCCGGACATACGCTCCGCTTGCATGCTGTTGTTACCGGTGAACTGAAAATGAGTTGTTCAGGCCCGACTAAATAGCATCAATGCAGTAACGAATCGATCGCGGCGAGATCGTGCTCGCCGAGGATGCCGGCCGCCGCCTTGAGCTTCATGCCCTGCAGCAAGACGTCATAGCGCGCCTTGGACAGATCCCGTTGGGAGGCGAAGAGCTGCTGTTCGGCGTTGAGCACGTCCACGTTCGTTCGATACCCCACGCGAAACCCTGCCTTGTTGCCCGTGAGCGCGCTGTTTCCGGCCTGCACCGCCGTGACGAGCGAGGCGACCTGGGCCAGTCCGCTCGTGACACCAGTGTAGGCGTGCTGCGCATCGGAGGCGGCGCTTCGGCTCGCCGCCTCGAGGTCTGAGCGGGCCTTGTTGAGCGCGCTTTCCGCCTGGCTCACCTTGGAGACGATGGCGCCTCCAGCGAACAGTGGAACGTTCACCTGGATGCCAACGGCGTGTTGAGCGGCCTTGGTGCTGTAGTCGTCTGGCGTCGTGAGGCTGTGGTTCGAGAAGTTGTGGCCGACGTTGGCGACGAAGTCGATCGTCGGGATGTGGCCCGAGCGGGCGCGATCGACGTCGAGCGAGGCGACCTGTACCGCGGCCCTTTGGGCGCGGACGAGGGGCTGGTTGTCGCGCGCTTGAGCAACCCAGTCCGCGATCACCGCGGGCTGTGGCGCGGGCAACGACGTGTCGGGGTTGAGTTCGGCCAGGGTCGCGTAGCTGGTTCCTGTGAGCCTGTCGAGGTCGGCGCGCGCGTTGTCCAGATCGTTGCGTGCGGCGATCTGCTGAGCCTGTGCCGTGCCAAGTCGAGCTTTCGTGTCGTCGACATCCGTGACCGCACGTATGCCGGCGTTGAAGCCCTTGGAGACCTCCTGCAATTGCTGCGTCATCGCGGCGATCTGCGCATCCGCTGCCGCGATGGCATCTCGCGCTTCGTTGACCGCGAAATACGCCTGGGCGACACGAAGCAGCAGGTCTTGCTCGGCCTGCTCGTACTGCGCCTGGGCGCTCTCGATGATGAGCGGTGCCTGCTGAGTTGCCAGCAAGTTGTCGATCCGAAACAGAGGCTGCGTCAATTGCAGCGTCCACGTGTTCTCGCCGCCACTGCGCTCGATCGGCGGCAGATTCGAAAACGTCGTGTTGGCCTGGACGGCGTTGATTCCACCGCTCAGTCCGACGACCGGCATCAAGCTCGCGCGCGCCTCTGGCAACTTCTGCAACGCAATGTCCAGCGTGAAGCGCGCTGCTTGAATGGTCGGGTCGGAGGCCTGCGCCGCGTGATAAGCCGTTTCCAGACCCGGCAGCCGCGCCTGAGTTTGAGTTTGGACCTGCGCCTGCGACGTACTGCAGGCGATGGCCATGGCGCCAGACAATAGAAAGCGGGCCCGAACTGGTGGCGTGTGAATGCCGAAGTCCGTCGGCGCGCGCAGCGTTGAAGCTGCCTCGGCGCTTCGCGCCGAGCGTCTCGTAGTATTCAATCGATCTCCCCTGATTTCTTTGTTTTCGGCGCGATGAATTCAGCGAGTCGCGGCGTCAATTGGATTCAATGGGTACTGCTGGGGTCGCGCTCGCCGTATTTCTCTAAATAGACAGAATAAGCCGATCGCCAAACATCGATACCCAGTCGTCCCGGGCTGGCGTGGATGACAGAAATGGCCCAGGTGCCCATGCGTAGCCCGCAGTTCTCAGCTTGCCGGCAGAAGTCGAGATCGTAGAAGTGGAAGGCGAAGCGGGGGTCGAATCGCACGCCGGACTTAATGAGGTCGGCGCTGCGCGCCGCCAGGAACACGCCATCCAGGAGCTTGACCTCCTGCCCGGGCGGCCCATAGACGCTCAACTCGATCAGGTTCGGAAATCCGTCGCCGTGTCCGAGCACCCCGCTCAGGTTCGCGTCGTGATCGCGGCGGAATGCGCCGTCCAGGAACATCCACGACGCCTGGCCTGGCGCGCGCCGCCGGTTGCCGGCCAAACCGACAACGTGGAATGTGTTCAATCCCTCCAGCAGGTGGCGAGCCCAATAGAAGTCGTTCAAGTAGACGTCGTCGTGCAAGAACACCAAGATCGCCGGATCCGACGCCGCCTCCTCGATGGCCCTGTTGTAGGCTGTCGCCAGTGGCGCGGAATTCGCGGCGAAGAGTCGCAATTCGATTGGCTGGCCACGCGGAAACGTCCGGTAGTGCGGCAGCGATCGGCCGAGGGCAGATGATGCGAAGAATTCCTCGGTCGACAGTCGCGTCGCGCATACCAGCCGAATCTTGTCGGGGGTGCGACGTCCCTGTTCGATGGCCGCGTCGGCAGCGGCGTTGGCCGAGGTGTCGATCATCGCGAGAACCTGTCGATGTGTCGGCAGGGCGGCATCGCGACTTCCCTCATACCGCGACGTGCGTCGACGCCTTCGGAATCGGCGACATCTCGATCGGCCGAGCGACCGTCGAGATCAGGCGCAGGTGCGCCGGCAGGCAGACGGAATGAAGATCGTATTGCTCCACGATGGTCTGGCGCGCGTTCTGTCGGATCGAGGCGTGCACCCGTCGATCCGACAGCGCTTCGATGACGCGCTCCGAGACTTCGGCCGGCGAAAAGAAATCGACCAGTAGCCCGTTGGCGCCGTGCTGGATCACTTCCTCCACGGGTTGCGTGCGCGAGCCGATGACGAGACACCCGGCCGACATCGCTTCGAGCATCGACCACGAGAGCACGAACGGATAGGTCAGGTACACGTGGACGCGAGAAACCTGCAATAGTCGGATGAAGGCCTCGTAGCTCACCTTGCCGAGGAAATGCACGCGCGAGAGATCGATGCTGTCACCCAGTTCCTCCAGCAACTGCTGGCGGAAATTCAGCGGCCCGACGGCCGGGGCGCCATAACCCACGCCGTCACCGCCGACGATCAGGATGCGGGCCTTCGGACGTGCGGCCAGGACGGCCGGCAAGCTTCGCATGAAGGTCGGGAAGCCGCGGTACGGCTCAAGATTGCGTGCCACGTAGGTGACGATCTCGTCGCCGGCCGCAATCTCGGGGCCGTCTTGCGTGACCTTGACGCGCGCCTGCGGGTTCGGAACGGCAACGCTCGTATCGATCCCTTCGTGATTGACGTGCAGGATGCGGTGGTAACGGGATGGATAGACAGATTTCTGCCAATTCGTGGGGGTCTGGCCCAGGTCGGCGGTATCGAGCGCCAACAGGTTGCCGAGATTCTTCGTTCGCAGGCGCGGCGCGGTGTCCGGCGTGACGGGATCCTTCGGATCGAATCCGACGTCGGCACCCTGCATGCGATAGAAGAACTCGAAATAGCCGATCAACGGCGCGTTCGGAAAGATGTCCTTCAGGTACCAGATTTCGCCCCAGCCGTTGTGGCCCAGCATGACGTCGGGATAGAAGCCCGAATTGCGCAGGTCCATGGCAATGCGCGCGACTTCCTGCGCATTGAGAACGGCGGCTTCGGCATCTCGCAGGTAGTGGTGCACCTGCACCGAGACGCCCCGGCGTGGCTTGTAGACCAGCTTCCTGACGCCCGGGAGCGAGCCATCGGCCCGCTGGGTGATGAACACGACCTCGTGACCGCCCTGCGCGCCGAGATATCGGGCCAATTGCAGGTACTGCCCAGGGAAGTTCTGATGGACAAAAAGAATCTTCATTATTGCTGTCGATAGGGATCGACTCCTCGCCTGTTCGATGAGTATAGTCGGCCAAATAAGGGGAGAAAAAGATGATTAAAAAATTAGGGCAGCCGCAATGGCTGCCATATATCCGCAATTTCTTGGCGACAGAAGCTGTTGCCATGCTGAATTATTGCTGTCGCCAAATTGATCCGCTGTCGATCGCGCGATGAAACCGCGTGGTTGGTCTGGGTGGCGCCGCTGGCTGTCGGTGGATGCGCACGCGTTCAAGACGTCGGGGATCTCCGCGCATGATCTGGTCTGGGCGCTAGGCAGCTTCTGCGCGCTGCATCGCAAGCCGTTCGACCCGAACCTGCTGCTGCAGCAACATCCGCCTGGGCATGGCACGGATACCGTGGTCGTCGCCGCACGGGCGCTGGGCTTCAAGGCGCAGCAGCGCGGTTGGGATGTGGATCGGCTGCGTGATGCGCCATTGCCTTGCCTCATCGTGCTGGCCGCGGAGCACGACAGCGCGGCGAACGACGGCGCACCGCCCGCCGAATCGCGGCTGGCCATGCTGGTGCAGGTGCATCCCGACCGCGTGGTGCTGTTCCACGCGGGCACGAATACGCCGACCACGTATCCGATCGAGGAGTTCCGATCCCTTTTTCTCGGCTCTTTGATCCTGTTGACGCCGTTGGCGCGCAACGTCAACGATCCGGATCAGGCCGCCGGCCAATCGGTGCGCTTCGGGTTCCGCTGGTTCATTCCCGAACTGCTGAAGCACCGCGGCGTCTGGGGCCAGGTGCTCGTCGCGTCGCTGGTGATCCAGTTGCTCGCGCTCGCCACGCCGCTGTTCACCCAGGTCGTCATCGACAAAGTCGTCGTGCACCGCACGCAGAGCACGCTGATCGTGATCGGCATCGGCCTGGCGGTCTTCATGGTGTTCACCTCGGTGCTGACCTGGATCCGGCAATACCTGGTACTGCACACCGGCAACCGCGTCGACGCGGTGCTAGGCGCGTCCGTCTTCGAGCACGTGCTGAAACTGCCGCCGCGCTACTTCGAGCAGCGTCAGACCGGCGTGATCGTCGCGCGCTTGCGCGGCGTCGAGAACATCCGCGAGTTCATCGCCAGTGCCGCCGTCACCGTGGTGCTGGACTTCCCGTTCCTGCTGATCTTCGTCGGCATGATGTTCGCGTACAGCGTGCCGCTCAGCCTGCTCACGCTCGCGATGATCAGCGTGATCGTCGTCATGAGCCTCATCGTCGCGCCCATCTTCCGCACGCGCATGAACGAGCAATTCCTGCTCGGCGCACGGACCCAGGCCTTCACCACCGAGTACATCGCGGGCATGGAGACGGTCAAGAGCCTGCAACTGGAGCCGCAACTGCGCGACCGCTATGGCGAATACCTCGCCGAGTACCTTCGCTCGGGCTTCGAAGTGCGCCAGATCGCCAACACTTACAACGTGCTGGCCAACAGCATCGAACAGCTGCTCACGCTGCTGATCCTTATTGGCGGGGCGTACCTCGTGATGCATGGCGACGATTTCACGATCGGCATGCTGGTGGCTTTCCAGATGTTCGCCACCCGGGTGTCGCAACCGCTGCTGCGCTTGGTCGGGCTCTGGCAGCAGTTTCAGCAGGCTCGCTTGTCGATTGACCGGCTTGGCGACGTGATGAACGCGCCGACGGAGCCCTATTCGATCCAGCCGCGGCGGCTGGGCCAACAAAACGGCTTGGTGGAAATCGAAGATTTGTCGTTCCGCTACGGCCCTGGCCTGCCGCTGCTGTACGAAGGCTTCAACCTGCGGATTGAGCCGGGCCAGATTGTCGCGTTGATGGGCCCGTCCGGCTGCGGCAAGAGCACGTTGGCCAAGTTGCTTCAAGGCTTTTACCAGCCCGAGGATGGGCGGATCAAGCTAGATGGGCAGGACATTCGGCATCTGGCCGCCAACGAGTTGCGCCAGTACTTCGGCGTGGTGCCGCAGGAGACCACGCTGTTCGCTACGACGGTCTACGAGAACCTGCTGATGGCCAACCCGGCGGCTACGTTCGCTGAGATCGTCGAGGCGTGCACGGCGGCGGAGATTCACGACGCGATCAGCAAGTTGCCGAACGGTTACCAAACGGAGATCGGCGAGCGGGGTGCTGGCCTATCGACGGGACAGAAGCAGCGGGTGGCCATTGCCAGAGCTTTGTTGAAGCGGCCGAAGGTTTTGATATTTGACGAGGCCACGAGCAGCTTAGATCAAGAGACCGCGGATCACTTGGCGGAGACGATCAATCGCCTGAAGGTTTACGCGGCCGTCCTGTTTGTTACACACGCATTGCCCAAAAGCCTTGCCGTCAGCCACATGCTTTACATCGGCCAAAGTTCACGTTTGGGAAAGAGTGAGTCCCCCGGAAACCGCGCCGCTTGACGCGACGGATTAAATGGCATTTCATTAAATCAATGATTTACAGGATTTTATATTTAAAATTATATAAGTGCTCATTTTCTCTAATTCTGCAATGGCACAGAAATAATGCAATGCAGGCTATCTCGGAGTCTTCAAAATGTTCGTGTTGCAAATTTTATGTCGTTCGCTTTTGATTGGTTCTGCAGGAGCATTACTAGTCTGCTGCCAATTGGCGAACGCCGCACCGGCCGCACTCGATAAGCACTTCAACTATGCAGTTAAAAGTTCTGATTGTCCTGGCGATGTCTCGCAGCACACATTGGTGCAATGCATGCAAAAAGAGGACGCCGCTTATGACAAAAAGGTTGATGACAAACTTGTTTCTGCCGTTGCGTCTGTTGACAGCGCCGATTTGTCCAGTCAAGACAAAGAAAATATTAAGCGACAGTTAGTCGCCATTCAGCAAGCATATGAAACTTATAGAAAGCTGGATTGCGAGGCGCGTGTTACGTTTTTGGATAATTCAGATTCAGGGGTGCTTGAGTATTGGGATTGCATGCGACGACATGCCCTTCAGCGGCTACTGGATCTCGATTTGTTTTTAAATAACTGATTGATTGTTTAATTAATACGCGACAGGGGGAGAAATTGACGTTTACTGGAACACCCGCCGTTCAGGCACTCAAGCAAGCCTTGCAAGCGCTTTTTTTGTCTAACGAAGCATCAGATCCTTACAAGCTCTCACCACCCGACGTGCCGACTGCAGGATGGTCGTTCGGTACGCCGCAGTTTGATTTAGGCAAGGGTGCCAGTTCGCCATACCCTGCAATTTCAGATTATGACGATGTTTTTGCTGCTGTACTTTTATCAGCGCAGAGCGACGGAGTCTATGTATATGATCCCACAGTCACATCAGACCGCACGCTTCAAACCTGCGCCACGGCTAAAGCTGCATATTCTGCTGCACTGGGTATTAATCCATCAATTGGCTCAGCAGTTCTCGCGAAGATCGACACTGCCTTAAGCAGCGCCGAAGGTCAAGCTATTATTGATGGTTATACTGATCAATATTATGGCGGCATGATCGCGAAGATACAGAGTCAAGCAGGAAATGCGTCCGGTTTCGTGCAATCCAAGATCTTTACTTTATTGTCCGCAGACGAGCTGAACTGGATCGGGCAAAATACTACAGCAATTAGCGCGGCAGCCCAAGGATTGACACGAAATGGCTATGCGCGTACAGATCCTTTGAATGCTGGAAACGAAATTGATTATTATTTTCGTTTTCGAGATGGCACCTTGACAATGGCCCAGCAGGCGTTTAAGCGTGTTGCTGCCGCAATAAAGCTCGCCGGTGGCTACATTCCATCTGATCTGAATGATGCCAAAGACGCGCTGAGGGCATTTACACACCTGTACCTTAAATATGAGTCCCAGCTTCTTGCTAGTAAGAGTTATACCTCTAATGTAAACAGTTTCATCGCCACCGTAGTAGATCCCGCATGGGGACTCGTGACGCCGTGGTTAAATAGTACTTATTCAATAGATTTTTCTCAGTATTCGTGCCAAAATATATTTGTAGGCGAAAATATAACGGGCTCAGCTACGGGCCTATTGTCAGGGCTGCCTGACTCGCAGAACGACATACTTATCGCTGGGAATGGCGCTTTCACCGTTAACGCGGGGAACGGTTTGGATATACTAATTGCCGGCACAGGAAATGACTTGCTAAAAGGCGACCAAACCGCGAATGACACTCTGATTGGGGGGCAGGGCAACGATACTTTAGTAGGTGGCTCTGGCGCGACAGTATTTGAGTTTGTCACGTCTACCAGCGGCACGCCTAACAGTGAGGAGATTTCTTCAGCTAGCGGACATGGATCAATTCTTATAAGCGGGAGTTCGTTGCAAGCGATATCCGGCGCTGGCGCGAAACAGTCTGGGACTACGAACGTTTGGACGGACGCCTCTGGAACCACCTATAATTTTGGCTCGGCGAACCCCACCGATGGTCTCGGCGTCATGACAATTACGGGAGGAATAGCGGGCAACGGTACATTGGAAATTGACAATTTCAATCTAACGACTGCAGAGACGAGTTCGGCTGGCTTCCTCGGTATTGTATTGCCGGGATCGCTGAGCGTGAAGGTGAGCGGCTCAAGCTCGGGAAATGCGCCGGTCACCGCGACTGAGGGGCCTAAGGGGGCTAACTCCGTTAACTCGTTGGCTGCGTCAAATGCCTCTGCGTCGACGAGTTCTATTATTCAATTCGATGGCGGTGGCGCCGAAACGTTCACTGTATCGGCTGATTCAGCATCTTTAAGCAGCAGAGTCGTGACCGTCGTTCTGGCAGGAGCGTCGCCGTCTGATTTCATCGCGTCTTACGACGGCACGGACGTGGCCCTTGGGGCGAATGGCTCTTTCACAGTGACGCTGGCCGCCGGGGAGACGGAAGTCTCGTTCGCGCTGATAGACGTTTCAAAGCAGGATGGCACTAGCGACCTCGCTGCGGGTGGCAACCTGACGTTGACAGCCACTATTGGCAATTCCCAGGACTCGCAGACCGGCTCGGCGAACATCACGTACGACCCCGCGAATCCGAACGTTGGCAAGCCTGCTAAAACCTTCACTTCGCTCACAGGAACTGTCAACGGGGACGTAACGACGTTTACTGGTGACGGCGGCGAAGACGCCGCGTCAGGTACTGGCTCGAAGGATCTCTTCTCGCTCGCGAACAGCGTCGACGATTCTGTCGTTGGTGGCAGCGGCACCAACACCATCCAGGGCGGCACCGGTAACGACGTGTATTCGTTGTCCGGCACGGCCGACGTGGTCACGTTGGGCAGCGGCCACAGCACGCTCTCGGGCAGCGCCAACGGCAAAGACACCATCTATGGCCAGTCGGGCAATGACGTCATTGCAGGCAATGGCGGCACGGACCTGATCATGCTGACGAATGGCAATAGCCAGGTCTTCGCCGGCTCCCAGACCGACTTGGCCACCGCCATCAGCCAAGCCTCAAGTGGAACGGCGTCGGGCAAGCAGGGGGACTTGATCACCGTGCAGGACGGCGACAACACCATCGTCGGCGGCCTGGGCAACGACCTGGTGATCGCCGGGGTCGGAAGCGATGTGGTCGTGTTGGGCCCGGGTAATGACACCTTCGAGGGAGGTCTTGAACTCACGTCCGCTGCGTCCGCCGATTGGAATGTCGCTACCAGCGGAGCGCACGATGGGGAAATTTGGACGAATGGCGTCCCCACGACCACCAATGGCTACTCCAATCCCTATCCGCAGCCGTATGACGGTATCGAGGAGGTCGATACCGGTGTCCCGTTCGGTCCAGGCAGCGACACGATCTACGCCGGTAACGGCAACGACGATATCTATCTCGGCAATGGAGCCAGTTACGTCCAGCTGGGCAACGGTACCGACAACGTGTACGGTGGGATGGGTGGAGACACCATCGTGGCGGGCAATGGCGCGGACTACATCCACGGCGGAGGCGGCGTCACTTTTATCCAGGGCGGTGCTGGCGCTGACACGCTGGTGGGCGGCGATGGCGACAACACCATCATGGGAGGCTCCGGCTCGTCCACCATCTACAGCGAGCCGGGAAATGGCGTCGCCTACGCCGGCGACAGCCTGGAAAACAACTATGTCGATGGCGGCTCGGGCAACGACTTGATCTTCGGCTCCGCAGGCCACGACACCCTCATCGCAGGCACCGGCAACACCACCATCCAGGGCGACTCGGGCACCGAGCTGATCTACGGAGGCAGCGGCAACGATGCGTTGGCCGCGCTATCGGGTAGCGCGACGATCATGGCGGGTTCCGGTGCCAACTCGCTCTATGGCGGCACGGGAGCCAACTCCAATTACGTGCTCTACGGCGGGTCGGGATCGGACTACCTCACCGGTGGCAGCGGCACGAATGCGCTGTACGCAGGCGACGGTGGCGTCGCCGGCCATGCCACCTCGGTCTTCGGCAGCGCCGATCCAAATTCGCAGACAACCATCTACGGCGGCGCCGGTCTCGATACGCTGACCGGCGGTGCGGGCTCGACCGTCATTTACACCGGAAACGGGGGCACGAGCGCTGCGCCCGACACGGCTGCTGCCGGTTCGGGCAACACTACCTTGTACGGTGGCCTCGGCACGGACATCTTGCAGGGTGGCAGCGGCACCGACGTGCTGTATGCCGGCGACGGCGGCACCGACGCTGCACCGACGACGGTCATCGCGGGTAGCGGAACCAGCAGCCTCTACGGCGGCAGCGGCTCGGCCATCTTGCAGGACACCGCTTCGGGCCAAGATCTGATCACGGCGGGAACGGGCGACGACACCGTGCTGGCCATGGGCAACGACACGGTCATTGCGGGCTCGGGCAACGACGTGATCCAAAACCAGGGCGGCCAACTGACGGTCGATCTCAGCGTGGGATTCGGATCGGCGGTGCTGATCTTTCCCGGCGGCGGTCAGGACAATCTTGTTTTCGGCAGCGGCTTCTCCGCTTCGGATTTCACTGGCGAAGCCCAGAGCGACACCAATGGGGGCACGGACCTCGTGCTGTCGGCCGATGGTGGTTCGATCACCATCGAAGGCGGCCTGACGGGCAACCTTGGCAACGTCTCGTTCGCCGACGGCAGTGCGCTGGCCATGACCGCGACCGCGATGACCAACACGACCACGAACCTCGCCGTACAGGCGCAGGCCATGGGCCAATCTGGCGCGACGGCGTCCGACGCCAACACGCTGGCGCTGCTTCAGGCCGCGTTTGGTGGTGACGTTGCCTACCTGGATCCCATCACGTCGGGTGACTTCACCCTCGGCCTGACCGACGGTGAGACGTTGAACGGCGGCACCAGCCAAAATATCGATACGATCTCGTCCTGGGGTGGCGGCAGTTCGCTTTCGGGCGGCAATGGCGGTTCGCTTTCCGGTAACAGTGGCTATGGCAGTGTGATCGACGCCTTCGGCGACGGCGACACCATCCAGGGTTCCACGCTGGGCACCGATACCATCACGGCCTTCGGCAACGGCGACAGCGTCACAGCGCTCGTCAACGACCGGATCACGCTGGCAGGGACGAACGACCTCGCGCAGGCCGGTTCGGGCAGCGATTCGCTCACCGCTGACGGCTCGGGCGATACATTGCTAGGCGGCAGCGGCAACGCCTCGTTCTATGTCAACGATGCCTCCACGACCATCGTCGCGCCGGCCGTGGGCGGCAGCGACACGATCTATGCATCCGTCAGCTACACCGCGCCAGCCAACGTCGCCGAACTGGTGCTGACCGGCAGCGGCAACCTGTCTGCCACGGGCGGCAGCACGCCCATGACGCTGGTGGGCGGCGCGGGCAACGACACGCTTGCCGCTGGTTCCGGATCCACCGCTGCGACGCTGGTGGCCGGCACGGGTAGCACGGTTTTCGTCATCAACAATGCCAACGACGTGATCGTCGATACCACGGGCACTCCGGAGACGGTCGTGTCTTCGGTCGGCCTCGTGCTGCCTGCGACCGTCCATGAATTGGTCCTGACAGGTGCTTCGGCGCTGGCCGTCACCGGCAACGCCGGGGCGGACACACTGGTGGGGAACACGGGCGTGGACACGCTGGTTTCCGGATCGGGCAATGATCTCTTCGTGGTGGGCAACTCCAGCGACGCGATCAGCAACGCGTACACGACCAACAGCGACACGATCCAGTCGGCGTTCTCGTTCGCATTGCCGGCCCAGATCGATACGCTGGTGCTGACTGGCACCGCCGCGATCGCGGGCACCGCCAACAGCGACGCGGACACGCTTGTCTCCAACAGCGGCGTGGACACGCTGACCGGCGGCACGGGCAACGACACCTTCGTCGTCAACAACACGGCCGACCAGTTGGTCGATACCTCCACGACCGCGAGCAACACCGCGCTGTCGTCGGTGAACTTCACATTGCCGACCGATGTGAACGCGCTGACCCTAACCGGCACGGCGGCGCTGCAGGCGACGGGCAATGCCGCTGGCGACGTGATCAAGGCCAACTCAGGCAACGACACGCTAACTGCGCTCAGCACGACGGCCGCCACGACGCTGATCGGTGGGGCAGGCAACGACCTGTTCGTGATCAACAATGCGGCCGACAGCATCCAGGTCGCGGCCACGAATGTGAACGACACGCTGAGTTCGTCGGTCAGCGTCGTGGCGCCGACGAACGTGAACACGGTGGTGCTCTCGGGCACGGCCGCACTGGAGGCGAGCGCCAATGCCGCGGGCGACACGCTCGTGTCCAACACGGGCGTCGACACGCTGGTGGGTGGCGCGGGCAACGACGTCTTCGTCGTCAACAACGCGGCGGACGTCTTGCTCAATGTCGGTGCGGGCGACACCATCGAGTCATCGCAAAACATCACGGTGCCTGCGGGCGCGGCCTATCTCGTGCTGTCCGGCTCGTCGGCCGTCAATGCGGCGACGAACAGCGGCAACGACGAAATTACCGGCAACGCCGGCAACGACACCCTCGTCGCGACGACGGGGCAAGACACGCTCGTGGCCGGCGCGGGGGCTACAACGCTGGTGGCGGGCACGGGCAATGACCTGTTCGTGGTCAACAGTGCCCTGGACGTCGTCAGCCTGTCCGGTGCGCACGGCGTCGACACTGTTTCTTCCTCGGTCAATTTCACGTTGCCCGCGAATGTCAACGCGCTGTTGCTCACCGGGTCGACCAGCCTCGTGGGCACCGCGATTTCCGGCAACAACGCTATCATCGGAAATGCCGGTAACGACACGCTCAATGCGGGCAGCGGCACCGACACGCTGATCGCCGGCCCCAACGCCACGACGCTGGTCGGCGGCACGGGCTCGGATGTCTTCGAGATCAACAGCGCCGCAGACGTGATCCAGAACCTGTCGTCGACAGGGCTCAACACGGTCGTCTCGTCGGTGGGCTACACGATGCAGGCGTCGGTGGGCGTGCTCACGCTCACGGGCTTGGCGAGCGTCGCGGCCACCGGCAATGCCAATGCTGACACCATCAGCGCCAACGCCGGTAACGACACGTTGACCGCCGGTTCGGGCACGGCGCAACTCCTGGGCGGACAGGGCGCCGATCTTTTCGTCGTCGACAGCACGAGCGACGTGGTCAGCGATGCCTACTACGGCGGCAAGTCGGTGGCGGACACGATCCAGTCGTCCGTCAGCTACACGTTGCCGGCGACCGTGAACGACCTGGTGCTGACGGGCTCGGGCAACCTGGTGGGCACCGCCAACCAGAACACCGACGTGCTGGTCGGCAACGCGGGCCTGGACACCTTGAACGGCGGATCGGGCAACGACACTTTGATCGCCGGCGCGGGTGCGGCGACCCTGGTTGCGGGTACGGGCAACGACACCTTCGTGGTGAACAGCGCGGCCGACAGCGTGGTCGCGGGCGCGGCCGGCCATCACGATGTCGTGGATTCGTCCGTCAACTTCACGCTGCCGGCCAACGTGAACACGCTGGTGCTCGCGGGTTCGGCCAACATCACGGGCCGTGCCAACAGTGCCGACGATTTGCTCGTCGCGGGCGGGGGCGCCGACACCCTGTATGCGGGCGCCGGCAACGACACGCTCGTGGCAGGCAGTGCAGCTGACACGCTCGTCGGTGGCGCGGGCAACGACGTCTTCGTGGTCAACAACACGGCCGATTCGGTTGGAGGCGCTTCGTCGGCATCGACCAATGTCGTGCTGTCGTCGGTGGGCTTCACCTTGCCCACGAACGTGAACAGCCTCGTGCTGACTGGCCCGACGGCAGTCGTTGGCCAAGGAAATGCCGGTGCCGATTCGATCACTGGCGGCACCGGGGCGGACACCCTGATCGCCGGCACTGGCATCGCGACGCTGACCGGGGGCTCCGGCAACACAACCTTTGTCGTCAACAGCACGTCCGACAAGGTCGTTGATACGTTCGGCAGTGCAGCCAACCAGGTTCAATCCTCGGCCAACTTCGTCCTTCCCACGGACGTGAACGAACTCGTTCTCACCGGTTCGGCCGCACTGAGCGGCACAGGCAACGCCGCGGTCGACACCCTGGTAGGCAACTCGGGCCCGGACACGCTGGTCTCCGGATCGGGCAATGATCTCTTCGTTGCGGGCAACGCGAGCGACCAGATCAGCAACGCGTACACCACCAACAGCGACACGATCCAGTCGGCGTTCTCGTTCGCATTGCCGGCCCAGATCGACACGCTGGTGTTGACCGGTGCCGCGAACCTCAGTGGCACCGCCAACAGCGACGCGGACACGCTCGTCTCCAACAGTGGCGTGGACACGCTGACCGGCAGTACCGGCAACGACACCTTCGTCGTCAACAACACGGCCGACCAGCTGGTCGATACCTCGACGACCGCGAGCAACACTGCGCTGTCATCGGTGAACTTCACGCTGCCGACCGACGTGAACGCGCTGACCCTGACCGGTACGGCGGCGCTGCAGGCCACCGGCAATGCCGCGGGCGACGTGATCAAGGCCAACTCGGGCAACGACACGCTGACCGCGCTCAGCACGACGGCCGCCACGACGCTGGTCGGAGGAACGGGCAACGATCTGTTCGTGATCAACAACGCGGCCGACAGCATCCAGGTGGCGGCCACGAATGTGAACGACACGCTGAGCTCGTCGGTCAGCGTCGTGGCGCCGACGAACGTGAACACGGTCGTGCTCTCCGGCACAGCGGCCCTGGAGGCGACTGCCAATGCCGCGGGCAACACGCTCGTGTCCAACACCGGCGTCGACACGCTCGTGGGGGGCGCTGGCCACGACGTCTTCGTCGTCAACAACGCGGGCGACGTGCTGCTCAACGTCGGTGCGGGTGACACCATCGAGTCGTCCGTGCCTTATGCGCTGACGATCTCGGGCGCGCAAGCGCAGTTGATCGGCAGCGCACCGCTATCGGGCTCGGTTCAAGTCGGCAACGCCAGCCTGTCAGCGCCGAATGGCAACGACACGTTGACTGCTGCTGGCGAGTACGACACCCTGATTGGGGGCGCTGGCAACGACACGTTCGTCGTCAACGACAGCACCGATATCGTAGTCGACGCCAACGGCAATGCCGCGAACGTTCTGCAGACTGGGAACTCGTACACCTTGCCGGCGAACGTGGATTCTCTGGTGTTAACTGGCTCGAACGCTGTAGGCGGTGCGGGCAACAGCGACGCGACAAACGTCCTGACAGCCAACCAGGGTAACGACGCGCTGTATGGCAGGGCCGTGAGCAACACGATTTATGGCGGATCGGGCTCGGACACGATTTATGCCGGGCCGGATGACAACCTGATTCATGCTGGCAGCGGTGGCACGCTCAGCGCGCCAACACAGGTTTTCGGTGACACCAGCGCGGGCGATGTTACGGAGGACGTCATCTATGGCGACATCGGCGTCAACAATCTTTGGGGCGGCACTGACGCCAACACCATCGTCGGCGGAGCCGGGACTCTGGCAATTTATGCGGGCGGCTACAGCAACCTGATCACCGCCGGCAACGCTGGGACGACGGCAAGCCCGGTCTACGTCTACGGTGACCAGAACGGCACGAGTGCCTACACGAGTTCCACCATCAACGGTGGTACCGGCGTCGACGTCCTCTATGGTGGCGCCGGCTCGGACCTGATCAACGCAGGCACCGGCGGGAGCACGACCGTTTATGCCGGGACGGGCTTCGATACGGTCTACGGAGCGGCCGGATCGCTGCTCGTCGATACGCTGAGCGGCAACGACCTCCTGGCTGGCGGCGCGGGCGCCGAAACTCTCGAAGGTACCGGCTATGACACGCTGGTCGGAGGAACGGGAACGGACCTGCTGTCCAACTATTCGCCGTTCTATTCGCATATGACCTACGCGTTTAACTCGGGGTTTGGCGCGGAGAACGTCAGCACAGTACCGCTCAATGGCGAGCAATTGGCCTTTGGTACGGGCTTGTCGAGCGGGTCGTTCACTGCCACGGTCACCGAGTCCACGTTCACTGGACAGGTGGACGACCTCGTTCTCCACCTGCAAAGCGGAACGGGTTCGATCGCCATCGCAGGCGCATTGGTGGCAGGTGCGATTTCAGGGGTCACGTTCGCAGACTCTGGGGCCTCTTCGCTGGCCCAGCTCGTGAATGCGGGTGGCGTGCAAAACACGTTGATTCCGTACGGCAACAAGTCCGAGCTATTTTCCGCAGGTGACGCACAGACCGTCAATGGCAGCAATGCCAGCTATGACATCTTCGCGTTTGGCAACTCTGACTTGATCAACTCAGACGGGCTCCTGCGCATGGCCTATCTCTACGGCAATGCAGACACGTTGAATGGCAGCGGCTATCTCTTAGGCGATCAGGAAACGGCCAATATGGGCGTGAATGGAGGGGTCACCGTTTCTGGAGCCAATGCGACGATTTCAGGTGCAGGGAACGACCGTCTATTCATAGAGAACTCTTCCGCTTCCATCACGTTGAGTGGCAACAACAGTTCGATTTACTCAAACGTCAATTTCGATCTGCTGAACGGTGCGTCCAGTCTGGAACTGGGGCAACCCGACCTCATCGCGCACAGTAACTCGCAAGGGGGGTATCTCTCCACGGTTTCCGCCAATGACACGCTGGTGGGGGGCGGCGGCGCCGACACGCTGAGCGCGGGAGCGTCCAACGATGTCCTCGTGGGTGGTTCGGGTGCAGAAACATACTATCTTTCGGATCCGACGGACACCCTGATCTACGGCACCGACGCCGCTCAGAGCGTAGTCAAAACCAATGGTTTCGGCTACACGCTGGGGGCGGGTGCAAATACGTTGATCATGGGCGCCAACTCGTCACTGGGGCAAGCCAATGCCGGCAACGACCTGCTCGTTGACCAATACGGCCATCTTGGTGATAAAGATACCCTCATCGCGGGAGTAGGCAACGACACACTGGAAAATGCCGACTTCATGATTGCAGGATCCGGCAACGACCTGTTTCTGGCGAACAGCGGGCAAGTCGTGGTCAACACCTTTGCTGGCATGAATGACACGATTCAGGCCAGTGGCAATTACGTGCTGCCCGTCAACGTTAATACGCTCGTGCTGGCGCAAAGCTCGAGCCAGGGTCAGGCCAACTCCGCCAACGACCTCATTACGTCGGCGGCCGCGAACTCCTCCAACACCCTGATCGCGGGCGTGGGCCACGACACGCTAGTCGGCGACTCTGGCGCAGACACGTTCGTCATCAACCCGGGCTTCACGCAAGACGTGCTTCAGAATGTGCAGCGCAGTGACGTGCTGCAGTTCGCCTCGGGCATCACGGAAGCTTCCATGACGGCCAGTGTGCTGCTGGGAGCGCCAGGTACGGCACCGTCGGTGGTGCTGACCGGATCCGGCGGCACGGTGACTGTGCAGGGCGGCCTCGTTCCGGGTGCGCTGAGCGCGATCAACTTCGCCAGCGGCGGCTCGACGACGGTTGCCCAACTGATTGCGCCCACCGGTCGCACCACGATTCATGGCAGCGCCGGCAACTTGATCATCAGCACGATCACTGGCGACAGCATCGTCGCTGGCAGCGGCCAGGACACCATCATTGCTTACGGCGCCAACGACACGATCGATGCAGGTGCGGGTGGCGATCTTGTCTATGTGTCGGGTGCCAACACGCAGGTTATCGGCGGGGCCGGTGCGGACAATCTCGTCGCGTTCGGCACAGGCGACACGTTGCACGCCGGTTCAGGCGCCGCGACGCTGACCTCCGGCACGATGAATTCGCCCAGCCTGGGCGACGTGCTCGTCGGCGGAGGGAGTTCGCAGACCTTCGTGGTCAACGACCAGTCAGCCTCGGTGCAAGTGGCCTCGGGGCAGTTGCAAGACACGGTGGTGTCATCGGTCAACTACACCGTACCAACGAATGTCACCACGCTGCAGTTCGTGGGCGGAATTCCCATCGATGGGCAAGGCGGTATCACCGGTGCGCTCATCCTGGCAAACAACGCGGGCGACCAACTGGTTTCGGGCTCAAGCGTCGACACGCTGGTGGGAGGGGCGGGCGCAGATACTTTCACCATCAACAATTCTGCGGATGTGATCGTCGGCGCCGATGCCAAAGATGCGGTGAACGCTAGCGTCAACTACGTCGCGCCTGCCAACGTGGCGGTGATCGCCGCAGTCGCCGCCGGCATCGCGGTCACCGGCAACAACGATGCCAACGAAACGCTTTACAACGATTCGAACGGCTCGGCCACCCTGATCGGCGGCTCTGGTTCGGACACTCTGCACGCCGGCAGCAATGGTGACGACGTCCTGGTATCGGGGTCGGGCGTCGATGACCTCGTTCGAGGCATGTATTCGACGACGTTCGTCATCAACAACTCGGCGGATACGATCGAGAACCTGACGGCAAGTGACACCCTGGAGAGTGCTTCAAGCTACATACTGACCGACCCCGTGGCCGCCACGGGATACACGTTCCAATGGAACCTGATCGGGTCCGGCGACCTGCTTGCGCAGGTTGCCGACGACGCCCAGCGGGTGGATGTCGTGGGCAACAGCGGGCGCGATACGCTCATCGGAGGCGGCGGGATCAATAACCTGCAGTCTGGTTCCGGCGTAGACGTGTTGATCGGCGGCGGGGTTGGAAGCACCAACGTGATCACGATTAACAATGCCGCTGACACTGTGATCATCAACGACGGAGCTGCCGACAACGCGTTCTTGACCAATGTCAGCCTCACGGTTCCCAACAACCTACTGTCCATGAGTGCGGGGGCCGGTCATCTCGTGCTGACGAGCAACTCAGGCAACGATACCCTCGATGCGAACAGCTTTACGACTCTAGTGGGTGGCAGTGGCAACGACCTGCTGTCCGCTTGGGGAGCGGGCAATGATGTGCTGATTGCAGGATCCGGCAGCGATACGCTTTCGGCGTATAAAGGCGATGTCGTGAATCTCGGCAACGGCCTGGCCAATGACGACGTCGTGTTCAATACGGGTGGCTCGGGCTCGGCACCCCTGCTCGTACAGTACAGCGCCGCGCCAACCAGCCTGACGGCCACTGCAGGTCTGGACAGGAATGGCAATGCTGCATTGCTCATTGCGGATGGGGCGTATGTCACCACGCTCGAAGGCGCTTTCGGCAGTAGCAACTACCAGTTCAAGTTTGGAAGTGGCAGCGCATTGGCATTGGCTCAGTTCCTCGGGCAGGTGAACGTCGTCAACTCCACAGTTTCGGGTAGCGGCGGCAACTTGGTATTGACCGGCACAGCCTCGACGGCAACTCAGGGCGGAAGCAACAACGACACGCTCATTGCTGCTGGCGCTTTCGACACGATCACCGCGGGCACCGGCAGTCAAGTGCTTGAGGCGGGGGGTACCAACGACTCGCTCTCTGCCGGCAGCGCCCTTGACACGCTGGAAGGATTCGGTGCTGGCGACACTCTCGTTGGCGGATCTGCCTCGGATACGTTCATTGGAGGGACGGGTGCCTCGGTAGTCTTCGTCATTAACAGCGCTTCAGACGTCATCCAACTTCAGACCAGTCCGGGCGTAGATACCGTCGAATCGTCCGTGACGTATGTTCTCCCAACGACCATCAACACGCTCGTGCTGACCGGCTCGCTGGCCGTCACGGGGACGGCCAACAACAATGCCGACACGCTGACCAGCAATGCGGGTGTGGATACGTTGGTAAGCGGCAAAGGCAGTGACTTGTTCATCTTGAACAATGCGTTGGACGTCGTCACGGTCGGCTCGACCCACGGCGCCGATACCATTCAGTCGTCGTTCAACGACACATTGGCGGCGAACGTCGCGACGCTGGTACTCACCGGCTCGGGCGCCGTATCCGGTACCGGGAATACGCTCGCGAATGTCCTGCGCGCGAATGCCGGCAACGACACGCTGGTCGCGGGCAGCGGCGTCGCGACGATGGTGGGTGGCGCCGGTAACGATCTCTTCGTTGCGAACAATACGGCCGACACCATTCAGAGCGCATCGACAACCAGCGCTGACACGATCAGTTCCTCGGTGTCATTCACGCTACCGGCCAACGTCAATACCCTGGTGCTCACGGGAGCTGGCACTTTGGCCGGCACCGGCAACACCGCCAACGACCTGATGACGGCGAGCGTCACAACGGGAACGGTCACTCTGACAGCTGGAGCGGGTGTGGACACGCTCGTGGCCGGTGCTGGTGCCGACACGCTCGTCTCGGGGACTGGGGTAGATAGTCTCGTCGGGGGTTCTGGCAACGACATGTTTGTGCTGAACAATTCAGCGGATGTCGTCACTGTGGGCGCAACGCACGGAACCGATACCCTTCAGGCCGCTTTCAACGACACGTTGGCAGCCAATGTCTCTGTTTTGGTACTGACCGGATCTGCAGCGTTGTCGGGTACCGGCAATGCGATTTCCGACGTCCTGCGAGCCAATTCGGGCGCCGACACCCTCACCGCAGGCAGCGGGGTGGCGACGCTGATCGGTGGAGCGGGCAATGATCTGTTCGTGGTGAACAACATCGCCGACACCGTTCAGAGCGCATCAACGACGGCGGTCGATACCATCAGCTCGTCGGTATCCTTCACGCTGCCAGTCAACGTCAACACGCTGGTGTTGACCGGTGCGGGTGCGCTCAAGGGTACGGGCAATTCGGCCGGCGCCGATCTACTGACGGCTGCCGCAACATCTGGCGCCGATACGCTGGTCGCCGGCAACGGCGCCGACACGCTGGTTTCGGGCACCGGCATCGACAGCCTCGTTGGCGGCACCGGCAGCGACCTGTTCGTCCTGAACAATTCTGCCGACGTCGTGACAGTCGGCACCACGCATGGAACGGATACCTTGCAGGCGGCGTTCAACGACACCCTGGCGGCCAACGTCTCGGTGCTCGTCCTCACCGGCGGTTCGGCGGCACTGACGGGGACAGGAAACTCCATCGCCGACGTGCTGCACGCGAACTCGGGTAGCGATACCTTGACCGCGGGCTCCGGCGTCGCCACGCTGATCGGGGGAACGGGCAATGACGTGTTCGTGGTGAACAACACCGCCGACACCGTGCAGAGCGCGTCGAGTACCGCGGTCGATACGATCCAGTCGTCGGTGTCGTTCACGTTGCCGACCAACGTCAACACGCTCGTGCTGACGGGCTCCGGCAGCCTCAAGGGCACCGGAAACACCGCGAACGACCTGCTCTCGGCCAGTGGCACGACGACGGCGGACACGCTCGTCGCCGGCAACGGCGCCGACACACTGATTTCGGGCACGGGCGCCGACAGCCTGGTGGGCGGCACCGGTGCCGACCTCTTTGTTGTCAACGCGACGGCCGACGTCGTCAACGTGGGGGCGACGCACGGTGCCGACACGATCCAATCGTCGGTGTCCTACACGCTGCCGGCCAACGTGCAGTACCTGTCGCTCACTGGTTCAACCGCGCTGACCGGTACGGCGAGCAGTTCCAGCGTCAGCCTGGTCCAAGGTGGCACGGGTGCGGATACCCTCAACGGTGGCACCTTGCTCGCTGTGCTCGAAGCGGGCACGGCCGGTGCGCAGGTGCTCAAGGCCACCGGCGCGCAGGCAGCGTTGATCGGTGGCGGTGCTGCCGACACGCTCACGGGAGGCGCCTTCAAGGACTTCCTCGCTGCAGGCAAGGTTGCCGACACCATCACCGGCGGCGCAACGCACAACGTTGTCGCCGTCAACAGCGGCGACGGTGCGACGGTGCTCGCGCCGACGACGGGCGCCGGCAATGTGCTGTCGCTGGGGGCGGGCATCGACACCGAGGCGTTGACGTTCACCAAGAGCGGCAACAACCTGGTGCTCAACGACGGCGTCGCCGGCGATTCGATCACGTTCACCAACTGGTATCTCGCCGCGGCCGACCAGACCACAACGACACTGCAGGTAATCGAGGCCGCGAGCGCGTCGTACAACAGCGCTGGCACCGACGCCTTGCGCAACAAGCCGATCGAGGAGTTCAACTTCACCTCGCTCGTGGCAGCCTTCACCGCCGCGGGGTCGACCACAGGCTGGGCGCTCTCGCATTCCATGGGCGTCGACACACTGGCCAGCAGCGCGACGGCAGCCTATGGCGGCGATCTTGCCTACTACTTCGGCAAGAACGGCAACGTCAGCGGCATGAACCTGTCTGCGGCGCAGACGACCTTGACGAACGCCTCGTATGCGACAGCCCTGCAGACCATCGACTCGTGGTCCAGCATCAGCGGCACAGGCACGACGCTCAATGTCGTCGTCGCGTCGCCGTTGTCGGGCTCCGGCACGGATACGACGCTGGCGACTGGCACGGGTCGCAAAAGCATACAGCCAGTCACGATCGGGAATTCGTCAGATTCGGGGCAGACGGTGGCACCTACGAGCGTGCGAAGCCCGACGTTTGTCACGCCGGACATGTTTGCGAGGGTCGGCACTGTCGATCGTGCCCTCTGGCCCGATGGCGCTCGCGGGCACGAGAACGTCGGCAACGCATGGGCATCGATGCATGCACAGCTCGATGCCGCGGCAGTCACGTCGACTGCGAGCGTGGGCGTCGAGGCGCCTCAGCACGAAGACGTGCTGGACTTTTCGGCGCTCATGGCTTCAGAGGCGGTCGGATCCCGGTTGGGCAGGCACGAAAGCGCCAGTCAGTTCCGTCGGATGCCAGCCTGATGCATCGGCCAACACAGAGAGACGTCTGATTGAATTCCCGAACCGATGCGCCGAACAGCGGGCGCCGATTGTCCAACGAAGCGCTGGCGTTCGCGCCTGGATTGCTCGCCATCCAGGAGCGACCGCCCGCACCGCTTGCCAAGGTCATTCTTTGGGCGCTGGCGATCCTCGTGGCGATCCTGCTGGTGTGGGCGTGCTTCGGCAAGCTCGACATCATCGTGAGCGCGCCGGGGCGTCTCGTCCCGGCGAACTACCTCAAAATCGTCCAGCCCTCGGAACCGGGAATCGTCAGGGAGATCCTCGTACACGAAGGAGAGAGCGTGAGCGCCGGCCAGGTGTTGCTCCGGATGGATCGTCAGGAGTCGGATGCAGACTCCGCCGCCGTCGCGAATGCGTTGAAGGTGCGAGAGATGCAGCTTCGCAGAATCGATGCCGAGCTTGCGGACCGGCCGCTGGCCAGGAAGGCCGGCGACGTCAACGACGCCTTTCGCCAGGTTCAAAAGCAGTTCGAGGTGCATCAACAGGCCTATCGCGAATCCGTCGCGCAGGCCGATGAGGCGTTGCGTCGCGCCGAGCACGATCGGCAAGCCGGCGAGCAGACGCTCGAGAAGCTCAAGCTGACCAATCCGATTTTCCGAAGCCAGGCGAACACCTACGCCGACCTGGGCAAGGACGGCTACGTTCCCAAGACGGCGATGGAGGACAAGCAGCGCGAGTTCATCGAGAACGACCAGGAGTTGAAGGCGCAGGGGGCTCGGGTCGACAGCTTGTCGGCGAGCGTCGACGAAGCGCAGCGGCAGTTGAACGAGTTGAAGGCCAAGGCGCGCTCCGACTTGCAGAACGAGCGCATCGAAGCCGATGCGGATCGCGCCAAGCTGCAGCAGGACATGGCCAAGCAAAGTCACAAGGCCGGGCTCCTCGAGCTCAAGGCGACCGAGGCGGGGGTGGTCAAGGATCTGTCGACGCACACGATCGGTACCGTCGTCACGGCGGGCACGGTTCTCATGTCGATCGTTCCCGAGAAGGAGCCGGTCGTCGCCGAGGTCATGGTGCCGAACGAGGACGTCGGCTTCGTGCACGCGCACCAGGCCGTCAAGGTCAAGGTCGCCTCCTATGCGTTCCAGAAGTACGGCATGCTCGACGGCCGCGTAAGGCAGGTCTGGCCGGATGCGACGGAGCCGAGTACCGCGCAGGCGGGGGCGAACGCCACGTCGGACAACCAGGATGCCGGCAGGGAGGGCGCGAGCGGGGGCTTCAAGGCGCTCGTCGATCTGGCCAGCCAGAAGCTGGTTTCTGACACGCATGAATTGCCACTCATGCCTGGTATGCGGGTGACTGTCGAAATCAATCAGGGTCGCCGCACCGTGATGGAATATCTGCTGTCGCCCATTATGAAAGTCGCCCAGGAGGGCGCGCGAGAGCGGTGAGATCTACTCAGAGGGCGACAGGAGCGCCTTGATTTCCACCACTTCTCCACGTCGAACTCAACATGCTCGCTGCTCGAGCAAAAGGGCTTGCCGGGTTCCCTGCGACAATCTCGTCCGTTCAAATGGATGAAGACTCTCGAGGGTGAATATGACGATGCTGCAGGAATTGCTCGACAAACAGGCCGCGCTGAATCAACAGATCTCGGCGATCCGCATGGCGGAGCGAGCGCGTGCCATTGCGGACGTGCGCACTCTGATGGCGCAGCACGGGCTCACGGCCGCGGACGTCTCTGTTGCCTATTCGGCCGCGCACAAAGGCGCCGCGAAGACCGCCGGCAAGAAAGTGGCGGCCAAATATCGTGATCCGGTCACGGGCGCCACGTGGACTGGCCGTGGCCTCAAACCGAAGTGGATGGCCGAAGCTGTCGCCGGCGGCAAGACCCCAAGCGACTTCGCCATCTGACGCTCGGACGGCAAATTTAGAAAATGGGGGGCTCTGGCCACTCGTAGTTCCGAGCCAGAACCCTGAGTGTTGAGTAGGAATGGTACACAGGTGTGCAGTGCGGTCCAGCGAGGGGCACAGCCGTCTAGCCATCGGGCGGAACGCTATCCGCCTGGGCGATCACGCGGCGCAGTAGCGTTTGACGGTAGCGGTAGACAGGTCGAACTGCGTAGCGGTTTGCAAGATGCTGGCGCTGTTTGCGGCGCGCCATGCCTTCACTGCTTGGACATTGGCCTTCACGGGACGTCCCAGACTTTCCTTGCCGCGATGGGTGAGGCCGGTGGCTGCGAGCGACCGACGGGCCGTTTCCCGGCCTTGGGCGGTGCGTTCGATGATGCGTTGACGCTCCATATCAGCGACCTGCGCCAGGACGGCCAGGATGAGTTCGCCGACACCCTTACCGATGCGGCCGAGGCCCCGGACTTCCAACGACACGCCGCGCTCCAGTAGCCGGCGCACCGTGCCCTGTACGTCGAGCGCATCGCGGCCGAGGCGGTCAACCGCGTTCACGTGGATTTCATCGCCTTCCCGCGCGTAGGCCAGCAGAGCGGCGAAGCCGGGACGCTCGGCAGCAAGGACGGTGCCGCTGACGCCTTCGTCGCAGAACTCCTTCGCGAAGTCGCCACCAAGGGCGGTGCGCTGCGAAGCGATGCTCTGGTCAGTGGTCGAAACGCGGAAATACGCGAGGCGGGTCATGTGGCGCTCCGATGTGGCTCAATAGGTAGAAGACTATTGTGAGCTAGGCGCATAACGTCTGCAAGAGCCTTTTGAGCCCATGCATTGCCTAGTTTCGTGGGCGGCTCACTCCTTACAACTTTCGATCCGGCATAACTCAGCGGGCTAAAGACCGGCGAGGGGGTCACCAGGTGGCGATTGGCAATGAAGTCGCCAGATCGACATCAGCATTGATTGCGGGCATGGAAGTCTCGACCAACATCAAGAGGCTGTATGTAAACTCAGTACAATAGGCCCGACTGAATAGTCACCGCTTGGAGCTTCAATATGCCGCTTGCTGGATACCTGGAGACGCTTTCACGCTTCGGGATTGAGAAGCTGCATGGCAGTCTTGACCTTCAATTGACGAAGGGTGGAGACATCGCGGCCACGCGTGACGGCCACATGCAGTTCGGTAGCACGCAGGGCAATGCCCTGTTCAGGCTGATCGAACGCTGGCGTCACAGCGAGACGGTCATCAATGAGCTTTTCGGCCCGATGCTTCGCTCCGCACGGCAGTTCGAAGACCTGAGTGGAGCGAGGGCGCGCGACCAAGGCCCGTCACTTGGTGGCGACCCAAAGGCCTATCACGACGTTACGGACGCCATTGTTGAGTCTCGGTTGATCGCTGCAACCCTGGCAGGTTCGATCGCCGTCATCCTGCACAGCCTGCTCATGCGATTCAAGCTCGACCTAAACGCGTCCGAGGCCGATTGGGAAGCGACGCCGCCATTGACCGGAGGCTTCTCGCTTGGACAAGTGTTCACAGCAACGGCCGCCAACTTTCGCCACTATGACGAGTGGGCCGCCGCAAAGAAAGTGCTCTCCAAGCAGCAGGTACCCAACATGACGGTTTTGTGCGGGGTGCTTGGCCTGCCGCTGACGAACCTGTACGGCTACCCAACACTCCGAGAAAACGTCTGCAGTGACGTGCTGATGAAGATCACCAACGGCTCGGTCAACGACCTTCACGCGATGATCTTTGAGTTTGCGAAGAGGCTCGCCAAGTTCTAGGAACCGCGATTGGAAAGTCATCGCAGACTTTTTGCGTTGAACGCGTCCTTGTCCTGTACCGCTACGTCAGTCTTTACCGCCACAATCAAGGGCTCTCAAGCACTTCTATAGCTGTGCGGGGGCAGCCTTGCCGTGCCAAAGTCAGTGTTCGTCAGCGTATTTCTTTGCCCAACCGGCGAATGTCAGTAGCTGTGGATATTCTTGCCGCACCTGGGCAATGTCCGCTTTGAAGCCATTTTCGCGAATCCAGCGAAACATATCCGCGAACTCCTTCGGCATCATCATCTTGGCCACAAAGGTCGGAATCGGCGCCACCCAAGGCTTGTGCCCGATGACGGTCTTGAAGGTACTGATCATGTCGGCGACGTTCAACTCGTCCCCGGCGAGCGGGATAACGCGTCCGGCATAGCGCTCCGGCTCTTCGAGCGCGCGCGCGGCAAACCAGCCGATGTCATAGGTGGCCACGAATTGGACGCGGTGTGAAACTCCCCAGTTCGCTCGGAACATCCCCAGGTACATTCCGCGCTGCATGGCTGGGGCGCCCAACGTATCCATGAAACCGACCGGACGCAGAATGGTCGCCGGGAGCTTCAGATCACGGATGTGCTGCTCGATCGCCCATTTGCTCTCGTAGTGGCCGAGGCCGCTTTTCCGCTCGACCCCCTCCGCCGATGAGTAGACGAGATGAGGGCTGCCCGACGCCTTCACCGCATCGGCAAACCGCTTCCCGTTTCGCTCCTCTGCCGCGGTTCCACCCTTTTCCGTCCATTGCTGCACCGAAAACGCAGCGGAGACGCCTGCTAGCGCCGTCCCGAGCGAAGCCACGTCTTCGAAGTCACCCTTGACGAGCTCCACGCCGCGCGCGGCCAGGCTCTTGGCCTTCGGCGATTCCAGGTTCCGCGTCAGCACCCTCACGCGAACCTTCTTTGCCGCCAACAAGTGAGTGACAGTCGCACCGCCCTGACCGCCGGTTCCACCCGTGACGAGCACCACGTTTTCATCGGACATGGATTTCAACCCTTCTTGAATGCGCTGAGACAGGCGTGTCGGAACACCGCCAGAGATCTCCGATCGGAAAACCGGAGAGGGGTACCGTTCGGGCGCCTATTCATGCGAATCTCCGCTCGCCGCCACGAGCGACATGCCCACCTGGTCCGGCCTGACGACAGGGTCGCTCGCCAACAATTCCGACTGGAACTTCATGAACGACGGAAGGCTGGTGATGACGGCAGACGGATCGTCCTGAGCGGTCACCAGGTGAAGAAAGGTTTGGCCGTCCTCTTCGAGGAATACTCGATAGGAAAGACCAGGCACCGAAGCCGCCGTCAGCGCCGTGATGAACTCATCAAGGTTTTGCCTGTTCTGCGCAACGTACCCCGGTTTCACCGTGTATCGATGGCGTGTGATTCTCATTTGGTTGTCCTAGCAATATGGGTTGCGGTGGCGGGCGAGGCACTACAGCGCCTCCGCATCGTTGGTTGGAAACGCCCAGGCACGAAGCCTGTTGCGTACATGGCGTTGGCACAAACGCCCGAGTCCGCGGCGATCGATGACGACCCGCTCAGGCCTCGAGAGCCTTCGCGGCCATCGTCGCCTTGGCCCACCAGACCAGTTCATCGAGTGCCGTCTTCGCGGTCGGCAGCAGGCCCGCCTCGATGTCCTCGATCGGCTTGTTGCCGCCCCTCGGGAACACGGTCATGAAGTCGCTGCCGCCAATGTGGACTGCTGCGTGAGTGGAGACCATCTGAAGTTCGACCCCGATTCCGCGGAGGTGCTCGATCGCTCGCGCTGCACCCGTGCCGCCGTAGCCAATCGCGGTGAACGGCTTGCGATTCCATTCCTTGTTGGCTTGGTCCAGGGCGTTCTTGAGCACTGCCGTGATCGAGTGGTTGTACTCGGCGACGACGAAGATGTAGCCGTCGAACCGAGCAATGGTTTGCTGCCAGCGAACCGCCTCAGGGTTTTGGCTGGGCATCCACATGTTGGACGCGATCTCGTCGAAGAACGGTAGGGGATGGTCTCGAAGGTCGACAAGCTCGACCATGATGTCGTCACGCGCCTGAGCCTGCTTCAGGATCCATTGCGCCGGCTTGTCGGCAAACCGCGTCGGGCGGGCAGATCCGATGATGACGGCGATGTTTGGCTTGGAACTCATGGTGACCTTGTGTATCGTGGTTTCCGAAGGTGACCACGTTACGATGGGAACCCAGAGGCCCGCAAGGAGGCACCTTGTCGACACCAAGTAACCACGAAGAAACCCCCCACTGCCAGCACATCATCCGCACGCTCGCGCGCATCAGTGACAAGTGGACGATGCTCGTCGTGCGCGTGCTTGGAAGCGGCCCGTGCCGCTTCAATGCCCTGCGGCGCGAGGTTGGAGAAATCAGCCAGAAGGTACTGGCCTCGACGCTGCGCGATCTCGAAGAAAGTGGCTTCGTCTCGAGGACGGTAGCGCCTACCAAGCCACCGCAGGTCGAATACTCGCTCACGGAACTTGGACGCGAGTTCTTGTGCCCCGTTCGCGGGCTCGCAGAATGGGTGATCTCAAACACACCGCGTATTGACGCTGCCAGAGCCGCCTACGCAGATCGTCGAGCGGGCGATGCTGGCGACACGCCTTGATGCGATCTCGCTGGCTGCAACGCAGCGGTTGGAGACTTCGCTTGAGCATCCCGGACGACGGCTGCGCGCCGCAAAGCGGACAAAGCGCCTTTACGTCTTGAAGTTCGACGAGAGGCGTGCGTGGCAGCGCATATGAACGCCCTCCTGACGCAACTTGGCTCGTCCGTAAGAAGTGTAGAGCTCGAGGCGCACCCCTGGCCATGTTGCGTCCAGCAAGCTCATCGCGAGCGTCGAGGCACCTTCGTGGATCGTGATTAGTGCCACGACAAATACCGCCAAAGTTTGACGGTCGGCCGTTTCACGCGGTCAGAGGCAAATGCCGGGGTGACCGAGCATCATGGCGTCCGGCTGACCCGTGCAGAACCGGCGTTCCGCAACGAGTTTGCTTACGAGATCCAACAACCGGTGAGGATTGGCCGGCTTGACGAGGAACGCGTCGAAACCGATCTGCATTGCGTTGACCTTGGCTTCACGCGAGGACAGGGCGGTTAGGGCGATGAGGATCGGAGTCTGCGACACCTGGGCATTCAGGAAGCAACTCGCCGTCTCATAACCGTCGAGGCCAGGCATGTTGATGTCCAAGATCACGGCGTCCACATGGAAGCGGCGGGCTTCGTCGAGCGATGAGCGACCGTCGTACGCAACGACGCAATCGTGACCGGAGAGTCGCAGCACGTTCGCCAAAGCGTCCGCAGCGTCCTTGTCGTCGTCAACAACCAGAAATGAGAACAAGCGGTACTCCATATGCGGTCGCGATGTTGGCTGATCGACCGTGCGCGGAGCCGGCGGCGTCTGGGACTTGATTGTCTTAAGAGGATTTCGACCGTGCCTGCCATCGACTGGAGCGTCATCACCCAGGCGTGCCCCGGTGCCGTGACATATGCCCGTGCAGATCGCTTCGCTGAGCCATTGGGTGACGATCAAGCTTGTCGCGCTTGGGCCATCGTGAACGCAGCGACGGCACGGCGGCGGTTGGGGAAGGGCCAGCTGCGCCGACGCCATCAACATTCAATATCGCTGCGGAGCTGCGTTCCTTGGTCTGCCGTCGCGTGCTGGCGAGTCATCCGCGAACGAAGGATCCCGTCACGACTTCAGGCCAGGCGGTTTGCCGGCAAACTGATGTCGCGACTCGAGCGTCGACAACGCGCGGAGAACGGCTCCGCTGCCTCGCGCCCGTTCCAGCTGCAACCGCCAGCTTGCTGCTGATCTGGCGTTCGACCGTGCTCTTTCGACGTCGACTCAATGGCGTATGTTTTTGGTAGATCTTTTGGTATAACTAACGAATCGACAGTCCTGCGGGCCTCATTCTCACTTGATGTTTGGCGGACACCCTCTCCGCCAGGTAAGCAAAGCCTCGAAAAGTTCAGTCGAATCAACGACTTAGCATTTCGAGGCTTTTTGCTTCCTTTTTGCTTCCTGATTGGGAGCCAAGCTCAGTCGGCATAGCGGTCCGGATGCCGCATGTTTCGGTGGACTCCTCAGCCTCAACCCATCGCCGAAGCCCCGGTGCCACGGGCGATAGTGGGTGGGCCGCCGAAACAGGTGCTGCAAATCAAGAGCGACGAGAAGACTTTCGCGGAAGCGTTTGACACTGTTCTCGACGTGATCGAGCAGTTCGAGCGCTCAAAGACCGACGCAGCGTCGATAGTCTTGGACGCTACTTCCGGGGCCGACTCGAGTGAGACGCAAGACGTCACTCGCCTGGTTGGGACTCCTGAGACGTCGAACTCGAGCGAGCAGTCTCAGCACATGCGCGTCAAGGTTGATCCACGAAGTCCCGCCTCGGTCATCAAACGGCTCAGCTCTGCCTGTGCCGCCTCGTTCAAGTAGATGTCCATCTTCTTCCGCAACGGGTCTTTGAACACCTGGGCACCGGCCGGAACGGCGCCCGGCATGAACGCTGGCTTGATGACCTTCTTGCCCTCGGTCTCCGAGCGATCGAAGTCGATGCAGTTGATGATGTTGGTGACGTTGTAGAAGTACAGCCGCTGGTTGCCGCCACCGATCCCCGTCTCATCGACCATGTCGAGTTCCAGGAACTGACCGAACGGCTCGAGGAACGCCTTGAGCGCCGCGTAGGCCCTCTCGTTCAAGACGACGCTCGCGCCCATCACGAAGCTCAGATCGCCGAGCGGATGTTGTTTCTTCTTGACCATTTCGATGCCGGGCATGACCTGAGGTCGGGTGTCCCATGTCTTGGATGTGCCGTCGGCAGTGAAAACGCCGGTCAAGATGTCTTCGTCTCGCACTGGCAGAAGTGTCGTGAACCCATTGGCCGCGCCGTTCCAATTCCAGATTTGCATGGCGGGCCTCAGTAGACGAACTGGCCGCGCACCAGTCGGCCGGAAATCGACCGCAAGATGCCACGCAGCTCCTGCGAATCCGACGTGTCGTCCGCGCCGGCCAACTCGGCTACCACGTTCGCGTGATACAGGTCAGTGTGAATGTGCTGGTGAGGAGAAGCGTTGGGCATGCTGGAAATCTTCGTCGTCTTGAAGCGCGGCAGGATGACTCCATTGTCCGCGTCATTGAGACCGATGCCGGCGGCGAAGATCAGGGTGCGCGAAACACGCGCGCCGGAGGCCTCCGATGCGACAACGTGGTGGGCATCCGTCTCGGAAGGACGAGAGGTGTTGGGATTGGCCTTGCGAATGTTCCCGCCGAGCTTCTGCGAGTGTTCGATCCCGCTGAGTGCTTCGGCGGCCAGTAGTGCGGCAGCCTTTCCAGGCAGCGTATAGCCTTTCCTGTACAGGATCTCGCGCTTCTTCTTCGCGATGATCACCTGATTGCCGACCGCGATCGGGTTGACGGAGCTGGACGCCAGGCTCTGATTGACCGCAGCTCTCACCGATGGCGCGTTGTGTACCGGGCTAGCGAAAATCTCTTCTGTCGAGCCAGGTCGGGCCTCTTTTCCCATGCTGTGAATCTCCCTGAAAAGTCGGCAGAACGGTGGCATGGCTGTGCCTACAGCCGATACCCCCATGCGCGGGAGCCGACGCTGGCGAAGACGTCGAATGCGTAAGCGACTGTGTATGGCGCCGTCGGTGCCAGGCATTGACTACTGCGATGGGCGGCAGAGAAGGCGGACGCCGATGCGGCTCTCCGGTACGAGCGGTCCAATGGTCAGGCCGAACGGCGCCACCATGACATAGCTGGCTGCTGGATTTCCGGCAGTGCCGATTCCCGCCGCGAGCCTGCTCAAGGTCAGCGGGCGAAGCTACGCTCTGCCATCGCGACAACCGATGAGGCTCTGCGCAGAACCGCCCCATCTTGGGCTGTTGGGGAAGGGTACGCTCTTGTCCTACAGTACCGGCGCCATCATGCCCACCGCGTTCTGCACAAGACGCTTGTGGAATGGCCAGCTGCGGACGGTGTCGATGTCCACGGGGTGCGACGCGGCAAGATAGGTCAGCTGCCGACGGCGGACGGCCTGGGTCGTATCGCGATCGGCGATCACCAGGTTGTTCTCGTAATTGAGTTCCAGGCTGCGGCGATCCATGTTGGCGGAGCCGACCAGGGCGATCTGGCCATCGACGGTCATGGACTTGGTGTGCAGCAGTCCCAGCGGATATTCGTGCACGGCCACGCCCGAAGCGAGCAGGTCCGCGTACGCGCTGCGGCAGGCGTTGCCGACCAGCCAGGAGTCGTTGCGTGCCGGAAAGATGATGGTGGTCTTGACGCCGCGCCGCGACGCGGCACACAACGCGCGCAGGATCGCCTCGTCTGGCACGAAGTAGGGTGTGGTGATCAGCAGGTCCTCGCGGGCGGCATACATGCTGGCGACGAACATGTCGGACATGGCGTTGTCGCGACTGGTGGGGCCGGTGCCGAAAACCTGCGCGATGACGCCTGGCTCGAAGCGCTGCGGCAGCGGCAGCGCCGAGGCCAGCGCCTCGAGTTGCTCTCCGGTCTCGGCGATCCAGGCGCTGAGGAACAGGTGCTGCTGCTGGCGCACCACCGGGCCCTGGCAACGCAGGAAGATATCCACCCAGGGTGCGTAGCTGGCCTTGATCCGGAATTCGGGATCGGCGCAGTTCTGGCTGCCGCAGAAGGCGATGCCGTTGTCGATCACCACGATCTTGCGGTGGTTGCGCAGGTCCATCCGGCCGATTGCCAGATGACCCAGGCGCGGCACGTCGTCCAGCGTCGCCAGCGTGTGGACGCCAGCGTCGCGCAGCTGCCCCCAGCGCCGGGAGTGCGTGAAAGCGCGCGAACCCAATGCGTCCACCATGACGCGGCATCGCACCCCGCGTCGAGCGGCGGCCGCTATCGCATCGGCGACCTTGCCGCCGTTGTGATCGTCGAGCCAGATGTAGAAGCTGATGTGCACATGCTCCATCGCTTGCCCGATATCGGCCACCAGCGCGTCGATGGCGGCATTGGAGTCTTCCATCAGCGCAAACCGGTTGCCGCCAACCGCGCGGAAGCCGTTGATTGAACGGCCGAAATCGAACAGGGGCGCGGCCTGGGGATCGATCGTGTCCGGAGCGAAGGCTGCGTCGTCGGGCAGCGGCATCCGCGATTCGATCTCGCGCAGGCGCTTGATCCGCTCACGGCCGATGCTGGTTTCGCCGAGCAGCAGATAGGCGATCACGCCCAGCAGCGGCAGGAACATGATGACCGCCACCCAGGCCACGCGCGAGGAGGGCGTGCGGTTGGGACGGGTGATCGCACGTGCGACCACCAACAAGTGCACCACGAACAGCGCGGTGGTGAAGAGCAGGCTGAGCGAGTCGTGCAGCGAGTTCAATGCTAACGCCATGGCGGGCTCACCTCAGCGTTGCCCGAAGGGGCCTCGCCCACGCTGCCGCACGGGCCTGCCCGCGTAGTCGCCGGGCGAGAACGTCTCGCGTTGGCCTCGAAGCTCGTCGCCGTCGATTTGTTCTGCCAGGCTGTCGATGTCGCCCTGCGATACACCTTCGGCTGCGAAGTGCTCCTTCCAGCCTGTGACGATCTCGATCACGCCGACGACTTCGGCCGCCGCCTCGGCGGGAGTCAGTCCGAAAAGGTTGGATTGCGACATGGCATTGACCAGCGTCGATTCGTGGCCTCGGGCACCGCAGATGAACTCCTGATACCCCTGCCCCGAACCCGTTGGCAGGACGTCGTAGGCCGGCGCCAGCTCGAACTTGCCGTTGGCACCCGGCGCGGTCACCAGGAGGGCGTGATTCTTCTCGTGGTCGTCGGTGTTGTCGATCAAGATGTTGAAGACCATGCGACGAAACAGATCGCGCGCGTCCTTCTCGTTGCGGTCGTCCTTCGTCACGCCCGCACGGCGCAGCAGCTGCGCGAGCGCCGGGTAGCTCAGCTCGGGCTCGGTGTCGGCGGCGGCCGCGGCCCGTAGCGCCGTGCCGGCGGAGATGCTGTGGATGCGACCACCGATCGTGCGGTCGAAGCGCTTGACTGCGACGGCGTTCTCCGTCAGCAGAGGGACCACCCGCGTGGTTGCCACGATGATGCCGGCCTTCCTGGCCAGCGTCATCGTCGCGTGCTCGACAAGTGGCGAATCGACATGCTCGCCGTCGAAAAACTTGATGACCCATTCCTCGCCCTCGATGTCGATGAGCGCCTTGGGCTTGGCGCCGCCAATGCTGCCACCGGCCTGGATCATCTTCGCTTCCAGGGTCGACAACGCTTCGCTGGCTTCGATCTTGGCGACGACCTCGCTGAGTGTCTGGGCCTGCTCCAATCCGGGCAGAGCATCCGAGGCGTAGGGGATGTAGACCTGATCGCTGGTGGAGACGCTGAGCGCACCGAACCGGTCGTCGCCGGCGTAGTACAGGTACTCCATCAAGGACTTGCGCCGCGGGTTGACAACGACGCGGATCACTTTTTGGCCCCATCGGTCAGGCCGCGCGTCGTCGACGGCCCCCACCGCGCGCTCACCGTCGCCAGCCAGGCGTCCACGCGGCATGTGCTGGACGTCGGTCAACGGCAGGTCTTCGCTGAGCGGGAAGCCGCCGGCAATCCAGTCTGTGCCGTACTGGAGGGATACCCCCTTGCCGGCCGCTACGAGTCGGAGCGTGCCGACATGCCGCGGGGCCGCTGGGTTGCCGAGATACCAGAGGTGGAGCGTGTCGTGTCGCGGGGCAGCCGTTTCAGCCATGGCGTTCCTTCATGGGTGAGGCGTCACGAACTACGCTTGCCGACGCTCAGGCGAGCCTCGGCCGAGGCCTGTGCACGCGCCCTTCCCAGTTGCTGGGCATCCTGGACGCTGAGCTCGATGGCGTCCTGGTCATGCTCGGGGGCAGCGATCTGCGTGAGTTGACCGTCGCGATTCAGCAGCCAGAGCGCCGTAGCGAGGATGCCGATAGACACTCCAGGATCCCCCGCCTCCAGTCGTTGCAGCGTTGGAACCGAGATGCTCATGCGCCTGGCCCAGGTTTTCAGGGATTCACCACGTCGCAGTCGAGCCACGGCCAAGTCAGCCCCGAGCTTCTCAATGGCAGCGATGGTTGCGGGCGGGAGCCGATCAAGTGCGTTTGATGCCTTGGTCATGAACATATAGTTTATCAATTAAGGCTATTTAGTCAACATATATGTTCATGCTGAGTCACTGCGGGAGCTTTACCAGGCCTCTTGGCGTGTGTCGAGCGGGCTTGAAACGCTCCTGCCCTGATCGGCGTCGCCGAGCCGGCGCGCCCGCACGAAATCGATGCAGGTGACGTATCACGCCGCAGCCCGTGCCGGAGTGTGAAGAAAGAGCAAACCCCGGCCCCCCCTGGCGTATTCGAGTGGTTGCCTCGTCTGTAACATGGGCTCCGCGTGGAGCCGCTGGCTGGCTCGACGCTGCCGTGTCCCCCTTGGCTTCGCCATTCCGCGCCCGCTCAGTCCTTGAACGTCATGCCCTTTCGAATCAGCCGTCCGTCGTCTTCACTGCGCCGCAGCATGAAACGACGGGCCTTCGGGCTGGTCATCGCGCTGACGGCATGTGCCGGCGTGCAAGCCGTGGCCGCCGATGCGCCGGCCGCGCCGGACTCCGCGGTGCCCGCGGCGGCGAAGCTTGCACCGGTGCCGGCATCGTCCAGCGGCACATTGGCGGGCGCCCACCCGCCAGACTGCTCACGCCCGCTCTCGCTGGGCCTGCACGAACACGGCCTGCTGTACGCCGGCCAGACGGGCGAAGGCATCGACAAGGACATCGCCGAGGAGATGTCGCGCCGCAGCGGCTGCCATCTCACGCTGACGGTGTTGCCGCGCGCCCGCATCTGGCAGCTGATCGAATCCGGCGCGCTCGACTTCACGCTGTCGGGCATCACGAACCCGCAGCGCGACAGGTTCGCCGCGTTCGCCTGGTACGTGTCCAACAAGTACTACCTGCTCGTGCGCCGCGACGCCGATGTGCGCAGCGTGGCGGAGTTCCGCCGCAAGCGCGGCCTGCGCGTGGGCCTGATCCGCAGCTTCCGCTACGGCGACCGGGCCAACGCGCTGGTCGATGCGCTCGAGGCCGACGAGCGCGTCACGTATGCCGGCAGTCTCGACCCGCTCTACACGACGCTGCTCGACGACGGCATCCAGGCGATGATCATCGAGCCGTTCGACTTCCCCGTGATCGCGGGCGCGCAGCTGAAGGCGCAGACGGTCATCCTCGAATTCGGCGACCCGGCGGTGCCGCACGGGCTGGTGATGTCGAAGAAGTCGCTCCCGGTCGTGCAACAGGCCGCCTGGCGCGACGTGATCCAGGCGATGCGCGCCGACGGCACGATGCGCCGCATCTTCGAGAAGTATTTCCCCGCCGACCTGGCCCGGCAGATGACCCAATTCTGAGTGAAACCCGCATTGCCTCCCCTGGTCGCCGTCTTCGTCGGCGCCATCACGCTGGCCTTCACGGTCGGGCTGTGCATCCACGAGCGCAACAACGAGCAGGCCCGCCTGCGTGCCGTGTTCGACGCCAACGCGCGCCAGACGGCCGGCCGCATCGAGCAGCGCATCGCCAACTACGAGCAGATATTGCGTGGCGTGCAAGGACTGCTGTCGGCCGACCAGGGCACCGATCGCCTCGGGTTCGACGCCTATGTCGACACGGTGATGTCCGGCCCCGACGCCGCCGGCCTGCAGAGCGTCGCCTTCGCCGCCCTGGTGACGCCGGCGGGCCTGGCCGATCACATCGGCCACCAGCGAATGACGGGCCAGTCCGACTACCACGTGCGGCCGGAGGGCGTGCGCGACCTGTACACGCCGCTGGTGCTCGTCGCGCCCGACAGCGTGGCCAACCGCGTGGTGCTGGGCTACGACTCGATGTCCGAGGCCACGCGGCGGTCCGCGATGTTGCAGGCGCGCGATTCGGGCAACGCCACGCTCACGGCCCTGGTGCAATTGCGCGTCGATGCGGGCCCCGATCTGCGGGCGGGTTGCCTGATCTACCTGCCGGTCTACGCGAAGGGCGCGACCGTCGACACGGTCGCGGAACGGCGCGCGCACGGCATCGGCTGGGTGCGCGCGGCGTTCCGCGTCGGCGACCTGATGTCGACGCTCTACGGCGAGCAGAGCCCGGGCCTGGTGGTGCGCCTGCACGACGGCGCCGACACCAGCGAAGCGTCGCTGATGTACCGCTCCGAC
>FTIF01001811.1_pt3 | contig 39303 bp, 30 predicted proteins | sample 1658001 | NCBI WGS metagenome assembly FTIF01 (sample SAMEA3914789, study PRJEB12502) | metagenome | biome: forest; material: soil | place: Canada | collected 2011-07-03 | depth 0.3 m | reverse complement strand
GGGGTAGCTGTAGGCGGTCTTCATGTACTGCTCGGCCGCAGCCTTGGTCTGGCCGCCGTCATACAGGGAGTCGGCGTAGAGCAGGTTGATTTCGGGCAGCTTGGGGTCCTGCGGGTAGATGGTCAGGATCTTCTGGTACCAGCCCGAGGCGGCGATGAAGTCGGCACGCTTGGCGGCAGGGTCGGTCGCAGGCTCCTGCTGCGCCTTGGCGTGATACCAGGGCGCCAGTTCGCCCAGGTTTTCGCGCAGTGCCAGCATCACTTCAGGAGTGGGTTGGGAGGTGGGTTGGGGACCGGGCTTGCGCGTGCCCCAGTAAGGCGCACCCGGCGCATAGGCGTCGACGTAACGGCCTTCCTCATGCACCAGCTGTTCGGAGAAGCCGCCCTGGCGGTAGGCGGCGATGACGCGCGTCTGGAATTGCGGCGCCAGCGGATGCGCGGGATGCCGCTCGATGAAGGCGGCGTAGGCGCCGGCAGCATCGTTGTAGCGTTGGCGCTCCAGCATCTGCTGGCCCAGCGCGCGATACAGCAGCACGCTGAAGCGCGGCTCACCGTTGTGGGCACTGTAATCGTTGATGGCCTTGCCGCCGCCGAGCACGGCGAAGGACAGGCTGGCGACGCGCAGGGCGTCGGCGCTGACCTCGCTCTTGTTCTGCGGCACGGCGGCCAGTGCCTGCGCCGGATCGTCCGGCGCGCCCTGCGGCAGGGTGCGCTCGAGGATGGCCAGGAACACCGGCACGGCTTCGGCGTATTTGGACTGCTTGTACAGGGTCCAGCCGTACTTGTACTGCGCCGGCTCGAAGTATGGCGCGCCGCTGCCCTGCGCCAGTACCGTGCGGTATTCCGGCTCGGCCTCGTCGTAGCGGCCGCGCGCGTAGAGCAGCTCGGCGGCGCGGAATACGGCGTCGCCCATGCGCGGCGAAGCGGGATAGCGCTGGCCCAGGCTGCGCAGGGTGTCGATCGCCACATCGCCCTGCCCGTCGAACTGCTGGGCGCGGGCCAGCTGGTACAGCACGCGATCATTCTCGCCATAAGCGGGATAGTCGGCGAGGATGCGCTGGTAGCCCGCGATGGCCTTGCGCATTTCCGCCGCATCGAGGTCGCCGGCATCGGCCAGTTGCACGCGCAGGTCGGCACCGCGGCGCAGCGATTCTGCGCGAATCAGCGGATCGGGCGACAGCTCCGCAGCCTTGTCGTAATTCTCGATGGCGGCCTGGACCTCCCCCTTCACCGTTTTGGATTTGGTGACACGCATGATGCTGGGCGTGCGGATGTAGATGTAGCGATCCTTTTGCAGGCCGTTGTTCTTGGTGATCGAGCCGACGGTGGAAGGCCCATCCTCCGCCGCCTGGGCCTGGAGCGTGGCCAGCAAGGCCAGCAGCAGCAACAGGGCGCGCCTCATCGTGCGGCTCCGGCCGGTGCCGGCCGCACGGTCTTGGCCGGGGCTGGGGGTGGAGGCGGTTCGTTCAAATGCGCCAGGGCGAAGCGCGCCTCGCCCAGGTACATGCGGGTGTGGCGCTTTTCCCTGTTCAAATCGGCCGTGGCCAGGTCCTGCAGCAGCCTGGCCTGGACGGCGGTGGCCGCGACGACGCGGGAGCGCAGGCTGTCGACGCCGGCGGCGGCGTCCATGCGATCGAGGGCGTCGTTGAGCAGGCGCAGATCGTGGAAGTCCTGCATCGCCGTGCGGAAGCCGCCATCGGCCATCAGGTGCTGCAGATAGAACGTCTCAGGCGCCGCCATCGGCTCGCGCGGGTCGTCCGCCAGCCACCAGTGCTCCTTCGGATAGGCAGCCAGCCACCACGGCCAGCCGTTGTTGGCAGCTTCGCGCGTGTCGAGCGCCTGGATCATCCGGCCTGCGCTGACGCGCTGCATGGCCGCATCGAGTTGTGCATCGGCCGCTTCAAGCAGCTTGATGGCGCGGATGAAATCTTCCTGCGCTTCCTCGTAGGCGCCGATGTGATTGAGGGCATAGGGAATGGCGATCATGCCTTCCTGCACCGCGGGGTCGATGGGATCGCGCCCGATCAGTTCGATCCACGGCACCAGCGCACGGCGCAGCGCCTGCTCCTCCTGCGGCAAGGCCTGCTTGAGGCTGTAGGGCTCGCGCCGCTTCAGCTTGGCGATATCGTCGGTGAGATGTGGTTGCAGCAGCACCGGGATGCGCCGGAAAGGCGCATCGGCGACCACCGCGGAATCCCGCTGCGGCTCGGCATTCTGGCCGTTGCCGGACGGCGCCAGCAGCGCCCAGCCAAGACCGAGCAGGGCCGCATTGGCCTCGGGGCCGAAGCTGCGCACGCTGCTGAACAGCGGCACGGCATTGCTGCCGGTATGGTTGCGCAACTGCGCATAGCCAAGCACCAGGTTGGCCTTGTCGCGCAGTGCAGCGGACTCGGCATCATTGCCTTTGCCTGCGGCAATCGCTCCAAGCAACGCAGCGCCTTCTGCCGTGTGTCCCTCGTTCAGCAAGGCCACGCCGCGGTTGTAGTCGGCATAGGACTGCTGCACCGCTGCGGTGCCACTCTGCGCGATCTCTGCGCCGTCCTTGTAGTCCTTCTTAAGGGGCTGCGCCTGCTGCGGCAAGCCGAAGCTATTCAGCGCCTCCGCCAGTTGCTGGTAAAAATCGGGCGGCAAGGGCGTGCCCGCGGCCTGCGCCTTCAATTTGATCAATTCAGCGGCAGCGGCGAACGGGCGATCCGTGTCGCACAGGAAGGCGGCGAAGCGAACGCGCGGATCGTTGCGTGAAGCGAAGTCGAAGCTGTCCGGCACCGCCGGACCATCGGCGGCGGCTTGCAGCTGATGGAATTGCAGCTCCGGCTTGCCGATGTAACCACCGCTCACCAATTCCAGTTCGATGATGGCCGGCTGCGCTTCGATGGTGATGTTTCGGTCCAGCATGCCTGCGGCACGGCCGTGATCCGGCGGTGCGTCGGTAAAGCGCGCGGCGAAATCGGCACGAAAACGGTGCGTGCCTGGTGCCAGCGTCGTCAAAGCCAGGCGATGCAGCCCATCGCGGTGCAGGGCCAGACTCTCGCGGTCGCTGAATTCGTAACGCTGCGCCGGTGCGTCGTCGATGTAGACCTTGATCTCGTCAAGCAACAGGGCCTGGTCCTTGTTGCCGACATAGACCGTGAGCGAACCGGCCGCTTCACCGGGCGCCGGCTGCGCCTTCATCAGATCCAGTGTCGCGGCCTTCAGCTCTGCGATGACCCCGTCCTGCTCCGCGCTCGCCGCAGCCAGCATCGGCAGCGACAGGCAAAAGGCCGCGGCGACACGCCGCCAAGCGGCGACGTGCCTGCCCTGCTCCCGCCCGATATCGCCCTGGCTCACGTGAACTGGCTCCCGCCGCAGCGGCCTGTATCCAATTTCCTGATGCCCAAAAAAACGTCCACGCGCTGGCTGCAGTGCCAGCTCCGTGGACGTCGTTGTCCTGGGGGAACCATCGACGCTGATCGCTCCCTTGCACGGGGAAACTAAGCAATCGGTATGCCAGATTAAATGTAGGGGCTGCGTCGGCGGGGTATCGAATTGCCGGCCGGGCTTCCGCGCCGGTGTGCCCCGGCTGCGGTGGGAGCAAGCCCGATTACACCAAGGCATCACGGGAAGTATCTCGCCCAAGCCCCTGAATATCATTCAGAAACAGATTCAGAAATGGATTCAGATGTGGACTGGGCTGCAGAGGCGCGGGACAGTCTGCCTCTGCTGCGGATACGGGGGAGAACGAACCGGGCGTCCGGTGCGGGCGGAAGGAACAGGTGGCTCAGGCCGCCCGCATCAGATTTTCAAGCCGGATCACGGTGGGGCCGCGCACCACGTCGGCCAGGGTGTATTTCCTGAGCTCGTCGAGGAAGTTGCGCTCGGCACGGTCCAGTGCGCCCTTCAGAATACAGGCACCATGCAGCACACAGGGACCCCGGGTGCAATCGGCCATGTGCCCGCGGCCTTCCATCGCTTCGACCACATCGCCGATACGCAGTGCATCCGCGGGGACGGCCAACCGCAGTCCGCCGTTCCTGCCGCAGACCGATTCAACATAGCCCAGCTTGCGCAATCCTTGTGCAACCTTGTGCATATGGTGGGTGGAAACCCGGTACTTTTCCGCGATCAGCCCGGCGCTGACGGGTTTGCCGTCGCGCACGCCGGCCAGATACACCAGGAGGCGCAGGGAAAAGTCTGTATATAAGGACAGGCGCACGCTGGTCTCCCCAGCTAAAAAACGAGTCATTTAAGCACAAAGCGAGCATCAAGCGTGGCATTTAGGGTTTATTTCTCCGCCGCACGGTATATAGGCCGCGTTGAGCGGTACTTGGCATTTCAGTTGCTATGTATTAGCCAAGGTAAAAACTAAAGGGGCTGCCCATGGCAGGCGGACACACCAAGCTCAGGGTGATGCTGGTGGACGACGACGTCGAACGCCTGTCGATGCTGGAACAGGCACTGGTGGCGGAAGGACACACGATAGCCGCTCGGCTGGACACGCACGCCGATTTGCCTTCGGCGGTGGAACGCTGCCAGCCGGAAGTCATCTTCATCGACGTCGACGCCCCGGGACGCGACACGCTGGAATCGCTGGGCCAGCTCAGCCGCGAGCAGCCGCGCCCCATCGTGCTGTTCGCCGCGCGCAGCGATCCCGAAACCACGCGGCGCGCGGTGCATGCCGGCGTCAGCGCCTATGTCGTCGACGGCCTCCATCCGACCCGCCTCAGCTCGTTGATGGAAGTGGCCATCGCCCGTTTCGAACTGCATCAGGCATTGCGCCAGGAACTCGACCAGGCACGCACGCGGCTGGCCGACCAGCGCGATATCGAAAAAGCCAAGGGGCTGTTGATGAAACGACGTGGCCTCGACGAGTCCGCCGCCTATGGCCTGCTGCGCCGCATGGCGATGGACCGCAAGCAGAGGATCGGCGACTTCGCGCGCGTGCTGATCACCGCAGCGGACGTGCTGTGATGAGCAACGAACTGGAAAAAACTTCGCTGCGCCTGGGCTTGCTGCCGCTGGCGGATGCCGCTCCCATCGTCATCGCCAAGGCGCGCGGCTTCTTCGCCCGCCATGGCCTGGATGTGGAGCTGCGGGTGGAGCGGGCCTGGGCCGCATTGCGCGACAAGGTGGCGATGGGCGTGCTGGATGCGGCGCAGATGCTGGCGCCGATGCCGATCGCGGCGACGCTGGGGCTGGACGGCATCGCAGTGCCAATGGTCACGGCGCTTTCGCTCAACCTCAACGGCAACGCCATCACCGTTTCCAAGGCGCTGCACGAGCGCATGCGCGCACTGGCGCCGGCCCGGGCCGATGCGGCGCAATGGGCCAAGGCGCTGGCGAAACTGCTGGAAGTGGACCGCAAGGCGCATCTGCCGCAGCCGGTATTCGCCCATGTGTTCCCGTTTTCCACGCACCACTACGAACTGCGCATGTGGCTGGCCAGTGCAGGCATCGACCCGGATGCGGACGTGCGCCTGTGCGTGGTGCCGCCGCCGCGCATGGTCGGCGAACTGGCGGCCGGCCGCGTCGACGGCTTCTGCGTCGGCGCTCCCTGGAGCGAGGTAGCCACGCTGCGCGGCCTGGGCACCACGGTGGCGACCAAGTACGCGATCTGGAACAACAGCCCGGAGAAAGTGCTCGGCGTGACGCGCGACTGGGCCGAGGCGCATCCGATGACGCACCGCGCCCTGGTGGCGGCCCTGATCGAAGCGGCGCGCTGGCTCGATCTGCCCGAGCACCGCACTGAAGCGGCGCGCTTGATGATCGACAACGGCTGGGTGCAGGCGCCGGCCGACACTATCCGCGCCTCGCTGCAGCCGCATGCCGACGGCCTGGTATTCCATCGCCATGCCGCCACGTTTCCGTGGCGCTCGCATGCCATCTGGTTTGCGCTGCAGATGCTGCGCTGGCGGCAATGCTGGGTGACGCCCGATCTCGGCGCCCTGGCACGGGATGTCTATCGCTGCGAAACCTATCGCGAGGCGGCGGCGCTGGTGGGGGAACCCTGCCCCGCTTCGGACTACAAGATGGAAGGCGAACACGCCGGCGCCTGGATGACGGAAACACTGGGGGGCACCGCACTGGAACTGGGCGCCGATCTGTTGCTGGACGGCACCGTGTTCGACCCGGACAAACCGCTGCGCTGGCTGGAGCATCAGCCTGCGGGGCCAGGCATGGTGGATCGTGCGTTGCTGCGCGCCGCCAATCTCGCATCAAAATAGGCTGCAGCCGCCCCTTATCTGAACCCAAGGCTGGCGCGGATCGCCGCTGCGGATTTGAATTGGCATAGCGATTGCGTTATTTCTAGGCACAGGGTCCGGCCAAAGAAGGGCGGACTTGCGGACACAGACGTCCACGTTGCCGGCACAGCTGCCGGCGGCGTGGACGTTTTTTTTGGCGCGGCAAAACGCACGGAGGGCTGCACCACATGAACATGCCGGACCATCGCCAAGGCCGCAAGGCGCGGTGGGCGCTGCCGTGCACATCCGTTGCGGCGAGCCGGAACAACCAGGACCCGGCAGCCGCACCGGGACGCTCACCGGAGCCCGGCGCTCCGTTTACGTACATCTCAGGGAGTCTCTACATGCTGGTCAAAAAAAGGTATTTCGCGCTGCCCATCATCGCCCTCGCGCTGCCGCTATCCGGCTGCCTGAGCGCGTCCAATGGGCTGGATTACAACCGCAGCACCACGCCATCGCCGACGCCGTTCGTCAACGCCATGGGCGGAAACCCGCCCGGTGCCGGCGGCTGGCCCAGCGGACAGTTACCGATCCCCGGCGAGCCTCTGGGTTATTCGCCCAGCCCGGTGCGGCCGGCTCCGCCCCCACCTCCACCCCCGCCGCCGCCTCCACCCTGTGAAGCTCCCAGCGTCGGCCAGCCCATCAGCCTCGCCGGCTGCAAGCAGGGCGATGTGCTGGTCCTGCACGATGTCAACTTCGACTTCGACAAGGCCACGTTGACGCCCACCGCAAAGGGCATTCTCGATCAGGTGGCCACGGCGCTGCAGTCGCGACCGGACATCAAGGTCGAGATCGACGGACATACCGACGGCAAGGGCTCGGTGCCCTATAACCAGAAGCTGTCCGAGCGCCGCGCTGCCTCGGTCGTGCTTTATCTGATCGGCAAGGGCATCGATAGCGGCCGCATGACCAGCGCCGGTTTCGGCAAGTCCATGCCGGTCGCCGACAACAAGACCGACGCGGGACGTGCGCTGAACCGTCGTGTCGAATTGAAGGTGACGGAAGCCAATGCGGCAGCGGCGCCGGTTGTGGTGGCTCCGCCGGTACCGGCAGCCGTGTCCACCACGACGGCCGTCACCATCGTCAAGTTCGCCTTCAGCCCGGAAACCATCACCGTGCCGGTGGGCACGACCGTGACCTGGACCAATCAGGATCTGGATACTCCGCATATCGTGAAGTTCCCCGACGGCATGAGCGGCACCCTGAAACAGGGCGCCAGCTACAGCCGCACCTTCAGCAGCCCGGGTGTCTATACCTACCAGTGCGGCGTGCACCCGTACATGACCGGCAAGGTCGTCGTGCAATAGGAATGGGAAGGCGGGGCCGGATGCACCGGCTCCTTCAGCCCCGCCGGCCCCTGGCCGGCGGGGCTTTTTTTGGAATCACGCGCGGGCATCCCTTCCTGCACCCACTTAATGTGGCATAGCGTTTGCTTGAAATCTTGCACGAGGCTCGGCCAACGATGCTTGATCCTCTGGACATCGACGTCCACGTCGCCGGCCCTGCCGGTGACGTGGACTTTTTTTTGGGGTAACTCAGGAGAGTTTGGATCATGAAAAAATTCGCAACGTTAGTCGCTGCGGCAGCGCTGTACGGCGCGCCGCATTCCGCGTCGGCCGCCGGCCTGAACCTGGTCGCGCTGCCGGTAGGCAACCTGGTGCCGACCGTGCTCAATATTGCCCTGCCGCTGGTGACCGGTCTGGCGCCGACGCTGTCCCAGCTGCATCTCCCGATAGGCACCATTGTGCCGATCGTTCTCAACATCACCCTGCCGGTGGTGACGGGTCTGGCGCCGACACTGTCGGAACTCCATCTTCCGATAGGCACTCTGGTGCCGATCGTGCTCAACGTCGCCCTGCCGGTGGTGGTTGGTGTGGTGAACGGCCTCTGATCGTCGCTACACCACAAGCAAGGAAAAGATGGGCGCGGTCCCCGGTATCAACTTGAATTTTTCCAGGGAGGATCGGCCGGTAATGCCAAATCCTCCAGACATCGACGGCCACGTCACCGGCGCAGGCAGTGACGTGGTTTTTTTGGGAGCGTCTTACGGAGATCTTATGTCATGAAAAAGTTCGCAACATTTGTCGCTGCAGCAACATTGCTCGCCGCTCCGCATCTGGCCTCGGCTGCACCCACCCTGAGCCTGACCGGGCTGCCGGTAGTCGGTCCGGTGCTTGGCGGGGTGGGTAGCCTGGTGAATGGCCTGCCGGTGGTCGGCCCCGTGGTCAAAGGAGTGCTGAGCGGCGGCGGAACCGGCAATCTGCTGGCCGTGGGCGCCCTGGTGCCGGTGGTGCTCAACGTGGCCCTGCCGGTGGTGACAGGCTTGGCGCCGGTGCTGGCAAACCTTCATCTTCCGGTGGGTAATCTTGTGCCGGTGGTACTCAACGTCGCTTTGCCGGTGGTGACGGGTTTGGCGCCGACGCTGTCGCAACTCCATCTGCCGGTCGGGACTCTGCTGCCGGTGGTGCTCAACATCGCCCTGCCCCTGGTAGACAAAGTGGCACCGGTAGTGGCACCGATCATCAGCAGCGTGGGCGGATTGGCGGGCGGTCTGGTCAGCGGCCTCTGACGATCGCTGCGCAGCGAGTGGTCAAGGGTGCGGTTCCTGCGGAATCCCGTGCTGCGGATTGCGCTCCGCAGGAACTGCCTCCGACCAGCCTCTCCTCAGGCGCCAGATTTCCGGATTGAATCAGGGCGACTGGTGCGCTTTCCGGGCTGAGCGATTTCCGCGCTAGTATTTCGCCGACAGCTGGAAGAAGACATACTTCTTCGCCAGGCCATCCGGGCTGCTATCGCCGCCGTGACTATAGATGGATTGCGCCAGAGACAAGCTGCCGCCGAGCCAGGATGTGAAACGAAGATCCGCCGCGGCGCCGACATCGGCGACGGCAACCGTGCCGGACGGCGTTCCCGGTGCAAGGTGTTCGAGCTTGGCCGAACCGTATTCGACAAAGCCGCGCGGGCGGATGCCGTAACGCTCGATCCAGGAATCGTCGTAACCCTTCCATTCGACGCCGAGGCGCAGATTCTCACCATGATCGCCGACGCCGACGCCCGCCTCGTACGCATGCAGACTGGCAGGACCGCCGATGACGAACTTCTGCTGCTGCGGCAGGGTGCTGTTGGTGAACTGGAAGCTGCCATCGCCGAGCACACTCCAGTGTGATGTCAGTGAATAACGCGCACTGAAAGAGGGCTGCCACAGGAAATAGTCGAGGCTGGCGGCGCTGCCGGCGGACTGGTGCGGTCCCAGGCCCTTGCGCAGGGCGAGGCCGGCCTGCAGCTCGGCCTGATGCTCACCGTGCTGCACGCGAGCCACATAGCTGAGCGTGAGCTCCGCGGAGTTGTACAGTTCGGATAGCACTTCACCGCCGGCGCTGACGGTGACCGGACAGGTGCCGAGCCCGAGCAGATTGAGCACATCGCCCAGCAGGCTGCAGTCGCTGGTCAATGCCGGCGCATCGATGGCCTCGTGATCGCGCTCGAACTTGCCCTGCAGATTGAGGCGCTGCTGGAAGTCGGAGTACAGCGGATACAGCCAGGTGGCGCTGCCGGAACTGATGTTGCCGTTGAAACGAAAACCCTGCACGGTCTGGCTGAAATCGGCATAGCGCCCCTGCAATCCGAACACGCCGTATGGCGTCACCCTGGACCAGATGCCGTCGCCCTCATGATAAGGCTCAGAATGCGCGCCGCCGAGCCCGAGGAAGCGCACGCTGGTGCCGCCGGCCAGGGTTACTTCGTCGCCAGTGGAGAAGGATTGCCTGATGCCCGCGGTAGCCAGATACGGACCGGCATAGCGATTCCCGTAGTTGCCGAAGCTGCCGAACAAGCTGGTCTGCCGGATGCCCGGCGCGGCATCACCGAGATCGAGCACCACTTCATCGGAGCCGACTGGCCTGAACGTCGGCTTGTACTGCTCGCCGGCACGTTCGGTCAGGCCATCGGCCACGGCGCGGTCGGCCTCAAGCCTGGCGCTGGTGAGCGGTGTCTTGCCGTTCTTCAAATCGGAAAAGTAAGGCTGCAATGCAGCGGCGCCGGTGACGTCCCTGACGCGCCCGGGCACGACCCGCACATAGATGTCCACCAGGAACTGGCCGGTCTCGGCGTAGGTAACCAGTGTGGCGGGGTAACCGGAAACGTAATAAACGTAACCGACGGTACGAACCGCATCGGAAATGCTGGCCGCCGCCACAACGGCCTTGCGCAGACGATCCTCGGGTACCAGCTGGCTGCCGAATACATGGATGAGGGCGCCTTTGCTGTATTCGATGACCAACTCCTGCTGCGCCCGCGACTGCGCGCGCAATTCGACCACGGACCCCTCTTGCGGAGTAATTGGTGGAGGCAATGCGATAGCCATGCGGAGTCCCTGGGTTGTGGAGCAAAACAAGCATGTGCCATGCCACGTATTTCGAGTGCCTCGACAATGCCTGCTGCACGCCCAGTCCGCGGATGCACGCAGCTCCTGTCACGGCGCACCCAAATGAAAGCTAGCGCACTACTTTGACGCTCAACCCCGCGGCGGCTTGCATGCGCACCGCAAGCGGCTCGCTCGCCCACACCGTGCCGTCATCGCCGACTGCCAGAACCTGCTGGATACCCAACTGCTTTGCCAGTTGCGGCCAGCCCTCAGGACCTGCGACGAACAGCGCAGCGCCACCGCCATCCGCCAGCGTGCCGTCGCCATGCACCACCGTGAGCGAGCGCAGGCCGGAGGCCGGCCTCCCGGTATGCGGGCGCAGGATATGGGCATAACGGCAGCCCTGGTGCTCGAAGTAGCGCTGATCATCGCCATGGGTGACGACGGACTCGTCGCATGCGTCCAGCGAGGCCAACAGTTGCGGCAGTTCCGCAACAGTCCGCGGGTCCCGGATGCCGATGTGCCAGGGGCGGTCGCCGCGCGAGCCGCGCACCGCGACGTTGCCGCCGGCGTTGATGATGGCGTTGGCGAAACCGCGCTGGCGCAGCCACTCCAGCGCGACATCGACGATATAACCCTTGCCGATACCGCCCAGGTCCCAGGCTACGCCAGGTGCGGGGCCATAGCTGTCACCGCCTTCATAAGGCGGCGCCGAGCATACGGCCGCGAGCGAGGCATCTATTTCCGCCTGTTCCGGCGGAGCGGCGCGCCAACGTTGCGGATCGTCGAATCCCCATAGCCGCACCAGGGCGCCGATGCGCGGCTCGAACAAGCCGCCGCTGGCCTGGCGAATATCCCAGGCGCGTGCAAACAGGGACTTGAGCAGGGGTGGAATGCGTGAACTGGCGCCGACTGCGAGATCGCGATTGAATCGAGCGAGGGCGCCGCTGCCCCAGGCCCAGCCCTCGAGGCCGAACTCGTACAAAAGTTTCTGCACCTCGGCAATCGCCTGCGCGGCCGCCGCGCGGCGGCTTTCCTCGCCCGCGTCAATGGTGACGAGAATCGCCGTGCCCATTGCCGGGAAGTAGTGCTCGACCAAAGTCGGCGCACACTGCTGCGCAATCGTCATGCGGTCATTCGTCACAAGCAGTCCCACAAGCAGTCACGGGGCGCCACCGCCGGGCTTGCGCGCCGCCGGCGCCGGCGCGGCAGTCATGCGATTGGCCTGCTTGCGCCGTGCGCTGCCGGTCCGCCACATCATCCAGATACCGCTACTGGCGAGCAGCAGCGCGGCAAGCCCCACGGCATCGATGAAGAAAGTGCCGAAGCGGCCGAACAGGCGGCCGCTGTGCGCATCCACCAGAATCTGCTGCACCGAGATGCTGGGACGCGAGAACGGCAGCAGCAGGGTGCGCTGCTGTTGCGGCAAGGGTTGCTTGATCGACCACTGCACCGCGGTGGCAGGCACCGGCTTCCAGCTCTCACCCTCATCGTCGCTCTGGTAGGCGGTGTCGCTGCCCTGGATGGCGACGCTGCCAGCGCGGCCTTCGACCGCGCCGATGCGACGGATCGCGGCGATGGGCAGCGGCGGCATGCGCAATTCGTCGACGCGCGAGCCATCGGGCCTGAGCAGCACCAGGCTGTCGGCGCGGGCTACATAGAGCATCTGCTTTGCCGGCTCGCCCGGCTCCGGCGCGGCGACGAAACCCAGCGGCGCATCGATCACCTGTGCCAGGGGCTTGCCGTCGAGCACGGTGTTGTCGCCGGCGACGGCGAGCCAGTGCCCGCCGGCGGGAAGCGCGGCCAGCGGCGGGTCGGCGTGCAGGCCGTAGATCGACATCAGCCAGGGCCAGTCGACGCGGACACTGTTGAGATTCAGGTCCGAAGCCTCGTTGAGCAGGATGCCGCTCAAGCCCAGCCAGCCCAAGAACAGGAAGGCGAACAAGCCCGCACGCTTGTGCCATTCGCGCAGCGTGGCGGTGAGATTGCGCTTCGGCTGCGCTTGCGGCTGACGGCCGCTGCTGACCACGGCGCGCGAGCGCCATGGCCGCAGCGTGTCGGTGATGCTGCGTTTCGGGGGGGGTTCCGACATGGTCACTGAAGGGCAACCTAGGGCGGAGTCAATGCATCCAGCGCAATGGCGGCGGCGGCCATGCGCTGCATCATCAGCACCGACAGCGTGGCACCGGAGATGCTGTCGATGCTGCGGTCAAGCTTGCCGCCCACTGCGTGTGCTCCGGTGAATTTGTTGAGGAACGCGGCCTCCGCCACTTCCTCGCCGTGCGATTCGCGATAGATCAGCACGCGCGCTATGTCGATGGCTCCGCCCTTCACCGCGAAGGCCGCAGTGGTGAGCTGGTAGCCCTCCTTGCCCTTGTCCTCTATCACCCAGGCGGTTTTGCCGTTGCCCTTCCAGTAGTGCAGGCGCCCCTGCTGGTAGTTGTGGCCCAAGGCGGCACTGATCTGTGATTGCGCAGCGGAATCCAGATCAAGCACTCTCGGCGCCGGTATGGTTGCGCCGAAAGTCTCGGCCAGAAACGCGTCCTGCGTCTCGTGAACGTCGTCGATGGCATGGGCCGCACCGCCGGAACCGAGCCCCAGCAGCAGGGTGGGAACGGCGAGCGAGGTGCGCTTGAACGAATGTTGCCGTTTCAAAAATGCCCTCCTGATTTTGTGGAAAACCCATTGGGCGAAGCCCAATGGGTTTGGTTCAGCTTGCAACATTGATACCGTGGTTATAGGCCACGCGTGGCATTACTTCGTCACGATGACCCGCTCGAACGGCGCCAGGGCGGCGATGAGCTGGTTGCAGACGTGATACGGCGTGCGCGCCGCATCGCAGGCGAGGTAGGCATCTTCCACCACCGCATTGAACTGCGTCAGGGTCAGGCCCATCTCCGCGTGCGCAGCGCTCATGCTGGCTCCGGAATAGTGGGCCGGGCCGCCGAGCACCATGTTCTCCAACTCCTTGTTCAGTGCCATCTGGCGCTGCACGTGGCCGTGGGTGTTGAAGACCTGGTTGATGCGGTTGTCGGCGAGGATGTAGTAGAACAGGTCGTCCACCCATACATCGATGCCGGCCTGGCCGCCGAACTTCTCCAGCGAGTCGCCGGGGATGCCGATGACCGCCGGGGTCTTGCCCTCGGTGCGGTTGGCCACCGGGTCGCCGCCGGCGCAACCTGCGCCGATGGCAGCGGCGAACAGCGCGGCCGCCAGAACCAGCGGTTTGAAACTTTGAATCTGTTTCATGAAAGTCTCCTTAATCTTTGGCAATCGCTACGATGTTTCGGTGGGGGCTCAGAAGCTGGCCGCCATCGAAATGTAGTAGCCGTACTGGTTGGGCGTGAAAGTGATATTGCCCAAGTCGAGCACGGCCGCGGTGAAGGACAGGTTCTTGGCCGGCGCGAAGGCGACGAACAGATCGATCCAGTCGCTTTCATTCTGCTGCGTCAGCGTCGTGTCCAGACCGCCCAGGCCGAGCGAGCCGAGCAAGGTGTTCACACCGCTCAAGGTGGAGACGGTTTTGCCGCCCAGATTGTTGCCGTGCTGCTGATACTCGCCACCGATGGCGATGTTCTTCGCCAGCAGGTAGGCCAGAGACCCTTCCATGCGGAGTTTCCGATGGTTGCCGCCGGTGTCGCTGCCGAAGCCGGTCAGACCGGTTTCATTGGCGCTGGTGTAGCGCGCCGTGAAGTCGATCGCGGTGCTGATCGGGAAGAAGATCTTGGTGACGGCCAGGTAGGCTTCAAAATCCGCCGACTTGTCCGCGCCCAGCGTCTTCAACAAGGCCTTGTTGCCGTTGACCTTGTAGAACCCGCCAAGGGCGACCTGCGGCTCCCAGGTGTCCGAGTCGTAGATCGCTTCGCCGATGAGGCGCAGCTTGGCACCATAGATGTTCATCTTGATGGTGGTGTTCCAGGGCTCGACACCGCCGATGGTGCTGGAGGTGCTGCCGCCGGAAAGCGCGCTGTTAAGCAGGCCCACGGTGTCGAAGGTGCTGCCGGTGGGTAGGACCGAGTAGGCGTACGACAGTTCAAAGCGGTCGTAGAAGCCCACTGCGATGCCGGCGGTGTTGAGGCTGTAGTTCGGCAGGCTGGCGTAGGTGTAGTGCACGTTGGCATTGATGCCGTCGCGCGTTTCGTTGCCGGCGATCACCGCCCATGGCACTGCACCGCCACCGGCCGCACCGTCCACCATGCTGACGCCTTCGGTCAAGAACACCTTGCCGTCGTTGTAGTCGAACCAGCCGGCATGAGCGGTACCACCGATGCAGGATGCCGCCGCCACAAGCAGTGCCGCGTAACGCTTGAACGGGGATTTGCTCCCTTTTAACCCTTTCATTCCTGAGCTCCTTAAAAAATATGTGTGCAACGAAAGCCGCGTACCGAAGCGGATTCCGCGAGGCAAAAAAAAACGTCCACGTCGCTGGCTGTCATTGCCAGTAACGTGGACGTCGCTGTCCGCAGGATCAGGCGCCTTTGCCCGATCCACCCGTAACTTGTGCGCCTTTAGGTACGCACTGAAATCAACATCGCAATCCCCGTGCCAGAATTCGCGAAATGCCCGCAAGCATCGCCGAACCCATCCCCTTACGGCACTCCACAACACCATCGGATGCGGCAAGCAGGCATCGTTTGCAAACTGCCCTGCTTGTACGATCTCCCCGCGCGATGTCCGCCTGTGGCTTCGATCGATGCAGGGTGCAGTCTCGATTCAAAGTAGCAATCTACATGCCAAGTAATGGCCATGCCGACCCGCACCCCACACTCCTTATATATGCAGCTGGCGGCGACCCGATCGAATCCGCTGCTGCAGCTTTGCATATCGGCAATTGCGCGCGACCCAAGAAAGAGCGGTCCCGGCAGCGCGTGCCACTTTATGTGGCAAAACATTTGCCGATTTATGCTTCCGTCGATGGATTTGCACCACTCCCTTCCGTGCGAGAGCCCTGCGGCAACGAAAATGGCGCAGCTTCGCTGGCACAGGGTTTGCACAATGCATGGCGTTGGGGTCAGGCGAGGAAGCCTGATCCTGTGGACATCGACGTCCGCGTTGTCGGCAATGCTGCCGATGGCGCGGACGTTTTTTTTGGGCCGACGACCGGAGTCTGGTGCAATGGAACAGTTACGCAGCGAACATCTGTCCCTGTTCGAGTGCCTGGCGGTGGTGGCCGCACTGGCGCTGCAGATCGCATCCCTGCTTGCGCTGCTGCAGGAGCACGCCGGGCGTTGATGCCCCCCCGCGCCGGTGGCCACAAACAGTGCCACGGCGGCGACGCTACGGGCAGATGGTGACTTTCAGCACAGGTCCCGGCGGCTGGATCAAAACTGGCAAGCTGCTTGCTGGTTTACCCGTACTACTAAAAGGCAGGTATCCGCCGATGCAAACGCCGCTCACCACCCTTGGGAACCGCTCATTCGGCCCCCTGCTTGCGCTGGCCGCGCTGACCTTGTGCGCAACGGCCCAGGCTGAAGCTCCGTTGCGCTACCAATGCGTCACTACCCTGGCGTTTGGCCCCAGCCACTGCCCCGGCTCGATCGCCCCGATGCATGAAAATGGCGTGCTGGAGATCGACCTGGAACGGAAACTGTGGAAATACGACCACCTGACCGGACCGATCGAGAGCGAGGGCAGTCTGATCACACTGAAGAAATGGGGCGCTGGCATGGCAGGGCGCGACGCCACCATCGACCGCAGCAGCGGCGAGTTCAATTTTCACCTGGAGTCCGGCTGCCTGGTCGAGCACCAGACCGGCACCTGCCAGCCGATGCCAACACCGTAAGGGCCCTGCCAGTCGACGCGAATCCGCACGACGAAGCGACGCCGCGCCCGGATAAAACACCGCTCAACGATTTTTTTTCGGCCCGCCCTCTCAGTCGGAGGGGCTGGTGCAGGCGGCGACACGCTCACCCTCCACGCGCAAGCTGCTGCGCGGCGCCTTGCCCTTGCCGCCGAGGGCGGTGATGCTGCCGATATAGTGCTTGGGGCTGTCGAATACCAGCGCACCCTCGCTGGGGGCGGTGCCACAGGCCAGATGCCATTTGAGCGAAGAGACGGTTCGTTCGTAGCTGGCGGACTTGCAGGCCGACGCGCCGGCATCGAGTTGTGCAAAAGCCCGCCAGGGATCGGCCGCCTCGTCGACACAATGCCACTGCAACTGCGGCGCAGTGCCGGCGCTCCCCGGCTGCAGGCTGTAGGTGGTTTTCCATAATCCGGGCATGGCGCCAAAATCATCGGCCTGGGTTGCGGCGATACCGGATAAAAGCAATAGCGCGCCGGCGGCGCGCGAGGTGAATGATCGATTCATCGGGAATCCTATTGCGCTGCCATATACCGAAAAAGGCCGGCAGCCTTGCGGCTGCCGGCCCTGCACAGCATAGGCTGCTTGCGCTTAGCTGGACGGGAACACGAACATGTCCATCAAATCGCCGATCGCAGGCTGGTTGCCCGGCACGTAGGCATTCGGCCCTGCAGTCGGATTCGGCAGGTTGTCGCGGCTGATGGTGGAGATGGTGTCACCCAGCTTCCAGTTGGCCTCGACGTACTTGTCGAAGGAGACGTGATCGCCGTAGGTGTGAACGATGCGGCCGCCGGTGGAGTACTTCGACACCACGATCAGCGGGATGCGGGTGCCATCGCCGAAGAAGTCGATCGGCTGCACATAACCGGAGTCGTAGTAGCCGCCGCCCTCGTCGAAGGAGATCATGATGGCAGTGTTGGCCCACAGCGTCGGATTGGCCTTGACCATGTCGATGATCTTCTTGCTGAAGCCCTCGAACAGGTCGAGCTTGGACGAAGCCGGATGGCCGTCGAGCAGGCCGTCCGGCTTGACGATGGAGACTGCCGGCAGCGCGCTGTTGTTGATGTCGGCGTAGAGGTCGCTGAGATCCTGGTTGTTAGCGCGCAGGGTCGGGTTGGTCATGACCTGCGTCGAATACAGGAACGGATCGCAGATATTGCAGAAGGTACCTGCTTCGCCGTCCTCGGCGCCGCCGTCGAAGCCTTCGCCGTAGTACTTCCAGCTGACGCTGTGCTTGGCCAGCAGCGTGGCCAGGTTGTTCTGCGTGGTCGGCGGAATGGTGAACTGCGTCGCGCTCAGCGGCGCGGCCACGCCGGTGCCCAGATAGCCGGGGTTGTAGTTATTCACCAGGTAGTACTGGTTGGGCTGGCAGTTGCCGCCGTTGAAGGCCTTGTACGGCAGGTTGCCGAGGTAGGTGAGGATCGCCGCCACACCGGGCAGAGTCTTGTCGGCGCAGTTGATATAGGAACCGCCGCCGTAACCGTCCTGCGTGTAGAAGTTGTTGGTGCCGGCCTGGACATCCGGATTCTCGATCTGGTTCGCCGGCGGCGTGGCGGGGTTGCCGGACGAGTCTGCGTAGTAGATCAGGCTGCCATAGCCGAGCATGATGTGGTTGGCGCCGGTGCCGCCCATGATGGACTGGTGGAAGTTGTCGCTCATGGAATACTGCTGCGCCAGCGAGGTGAAGTAAGGCGCATCGCCCGCGGCCGAGTTGAGGAACTGCATCGCCGTGGAGCCTTCACCGGTGCTGGTATTGGTAAAGCCGGCGGGCTGCGCCGCGCCGTTGCTGCCGGCGCCGACGGTCACTTCGACCCAGGGGAACAGATCGTTCTGGCAACCGCTGGGATTCGCTGCGGAGGATGCGGCGTTGCTGCAATCGAGCTGCTGCCACATCTGGAAGAAGCGATGCACTGGGCTGCTGGCGTAGTCGTCGTCGGTGATGGCGGCATGCATATCCACCGGGGCGTTGGGCAAGGTGGTGGCGTTGGCGAAGCGCGTGTCGACCGATTTGGTCGGCAGGCCGGTGCCGCCGTTGGCCAGCTTGCCGTAATCACCAGCTTCGAGGCCCGGTTCGACCGAGGCCGCCTGTGCTGCGGAAGAGGCAGGCGGATTGGTCGGCGCACCGCCGGTCATCATCGGCGGCAGGGTGGTGTAAGCCACGTCCTTGGTCGGGCTGTTGGAATAGGCGCCGCTGGCCTTGGCGGTGAACTGCTTGGCCAAGGCGACGTTCAGGCCCGGCGTGCCGTCGGCCTTGACGATGCCCTTGGACAGCAGGTTGGACACGGTCTGCCCGCTCGGCGGGGTGTAGGTGCCGTAAACGTGATCGAAGGTACGGTTTTCGCCGATGATCAGGATGACGTGCTGGATCGGCGTCTGCGCGACGTTGCCACCGCCGCTGCTGCTGGAACTTCCGCTGCTGCTGCCGCTACCGCTGCTGCTGGAACTGCTGCTGCCGCCGCCGTTGTCGTCATTGGAGCAGGATGCGGCGAAAACGCTGATGGCAGCCAGTGCCGCAGCACCGGCGAAAGTGCGAAATCTGAACTGGGGGGAAAGGCGAATCACAAGAACACTCCCTGTGTCGGTGATAGGAGGCCGGAGTCTGCAGGCGCAAGGTGACGCTCAGGTTTCGTTTCCGTGAAACCTGAGTCCCGACAGTACTTTGCGTTACGTTTTTGTAAGCAAATCGTAAGGTCGCATCATCTCGTTGTCCTCGTGCTCGAGCAGATGGCAATGCCATACATAGCGGCCCGGATAACCTTCGAAGCGCACGATGATGCGCGTCACCATGCCCGGATCTGTGCGCACCGTGTCTTTCCAGCCCATTTCCTGCGGCGGCGGCGGAATCGCCGAGCCGGTGTAGCGCAGGGTCTTGCTGGCGTTGTAGGCGAATACGTCGAAAGGGCGCCGGTCGAGAATCTGGAAGCGCACCAGGTGCAGGTGGATCGGGTGTGCGTCGGCGGTGAGATTGAGCAGGCTCCAGATCTCCACCGTATCGATGGTCGGCGTTTCGGTGACCGGCTTGTCCCAGTGGGTGCCGTTGAGCAGCACCATGGTGGAGTTGCCGGCATAGTTGTCGCGCTCGCCCAGGGTCAGCAGGCGCGTCTTCACCGCTTCGGCCTCGGCGATGCGCGGCACCGGGCGCAGCTTCGCCGGCAGGGCGCCGCTATCCCTGCTGCCGCTGTTGCGCACGCGGAACTGCATCACTTCCTGCGACTCCTGATGCAGCACGATCTGCTCGCCAGCATGCGCCGAGAAATCGATCACCACGTCGGCCCGCTCGGCCGGATACAGCGTCACGTCCTGCAGCGTCACCGGCTGCGGCAGCAGGCCGCCGTCGCTGCCGATCTGCTGGAAATCCTGGCCGTTGGACAGGGTCAGGTGGAACGAGCGCCCATTGGCGGCATTGAGCAGGCGCAGGCGGTAGCGGCGCGGCTCCACCTCCAGGTAGGGAAACAGCTTGCCGTTGCAGACGATGGTGTTGCTGTAGAACTCCGGTACCCAGGGCGCCCGCGGATCGCCCGAAGTGAGGTAGTAGAGCTGGCTGTTGCGGTCGAGACGGCGGTCGTAGATCACCAGCGGGATATCGAACTCGCCGCGCGGCAGGCCCAGCGCGTCCTCCGCCGCGTCGCGCACGATGAACATCCCGAACAGGCCCGCGAACATATTGAGGCGGGTGATGCCCATGGCATGATCGTGGTACCACAGGGTGGCCGCTTCCTGTTGATTGGGATAGTGGAAGGTGGCGGATTTGCCGGAGGCCCACCAATGCTCGGGATAGCCATCACCCTGTGGCGGCACCTTGGCGCCATGAACATGGGCGATGGTGCGCACCTCGGGCCGGTTGGCCTCAGCGCCATGGACGTTGAAATCCACCGGCAGCAGGTGCCGGCGCGGCAGGGCGTTGACCCATTCCACCAGCAAGCCCTGGCCGCTGCGGGTCTCGATGGTCGGCCCGGGCACGCTGCCGGCATAGCCCCACTGGCGCGTCGGCTTGAGGTCGCGATGCAGCTGCGCCAGGCACTCGCGCATTTCGACACGGTAATAAGGCAGCTTCAGGCCGGGATCTTCGGGGCTGGGGCGCATGGCGCTGCTGCGCAGGATCGGCGGGATCGGCAGGGGGTCGACAAACCGCGCCAGGCTCAGCGGATTGAGCGGCGCCCCGGACGGCAGGGCCTGGCTGCGAAATGCCGCCTTGCGCAGCGCCGGGCCGCCGCACAGCGGCAGTTGCGGCAGGGACTCGGCTTCGAATGCGGCCGGGCTGACCGCCAGCGCGGCGGTGGCAAGACCTCCTTGCAACAGAAATTCCCTGCGATTGATCGGCACCTGAACATCCGTGTCTTGGGGGGTGAACGGCCCGCGCCGAAGCGGCGCGACGACCTGGAATAGGGCTGTAATGGGGCGCACCGCCCCTTTTGTGTTGCAACGATAGGTAAGGCGTGTGAACGCTTTGTTTCAGGACAATATTTCTTACCCCTGCCATCACTCGCCGGGCAATACGCTGCCGTAGGGTTCAGGCATCGACACAATTCGGTAATCTGAGGCCGCCACCCCCCCGTATCAGGAATCCGCAATGTCCTCCGCGAACGAATCCGGCCACCGGATCCGCAAGCTTCTTGTCGCCAATCGCGGCGAAATTTCCATCCGCGTGATGCGGGCGGCAGCGGAAATGGGTATCCGTACCGTCTCGATCTACGCCTACGAGGACCGCTTCGCCCTGCACCGTTTCAAGGCAGACGAAAGCTATCTGGTCGGCGCGGGCTCCAAGCCCATCGCCGCCTACCTGGACATCGCCGACATCATTCGCACGGCCAAGGCAGCGCAGGTCGATGCGATCCATCCGGGCTATGGCTTCCTGTCCGAGAATCCGGCTTTCGCCGAAGCCTGCGCCACGGCCGGTATCCTGTTCATCGGCCCGCAGCCGCAGGTGCTGAAGACGCTGGGCGACAAGGTGGCCGCGCGCAAGGCGGCCGAATTGGCCCAGGTGCCGGTGCTGCCGGCCTCCCGCGCCCTGCCCCACGAGCTGGACGAGTGCAAAAAAATCGTCGCCGTGGTCGGCTACCCGGTGATGATGAAGGCCAGCTGGGGGGGCGGTGGCCGCGGCATGCGCGTGATCGAATCCGAGGCCGAGCTGGGGCCGCAGATGGAATCGGCGCGGCGCGAGGCCAAGGCCGCGTTCGGCAACGACGAGGTCTATGTCGAGAAGCTGGTACGGCGCGCCCGCCATGTCGAGGTGCAGGTGCTGGGCGACGCTCATGGCAACCTGATCCACCTGTTCGAGCGCGATTGTTCGGTGCAGCGGCGCAACCAGAAAGTGGTGGAGCGCGCGCCCGCCCCGTATCTGAAGCAGGAGCAGCGGGAGGAGCTGTGCGAGGCCGCGCTGCGCCTGTGCCGGCAGGTGAACTACTCCCACGCCGGCACCGTCGAATTCCTGATGGACGCCGACACTGGCCGCTTCTACTTCATTGAGGTCAATCCGCGCATCCAGGTGGAGCACACCGTCACCGAGGAAGTGACCGGTGTCGACATCGTCAAGGCGCAGATCCGCGTTTCCGAAGGGGCGCGCATCGGTGACCCGGAATCCAAGCTGCCGAGCCAGGACCAGGTCAAGCTGGACGGGCACGCACTGCAATGCCGCGTCACCACCGAGGACCCGGAGAACGGCTTCACCCCGGACTACGGACGCCTGCTGGCCTACCGTAGCCCGGCCGGATTCGGCATCCGCCTCGACGGCGGCACCGCTTATTCCGGCGCGGTGATCACTCCTTATTACGACTCCCTGCTGGTCAAGGTCACCGCCTGGGCGCCGACGGTGGACGAGGCGATCCTGCGCATGGACCGGGCCTTGCGCGAATTCCGCATCCGCGGGCTGTCGACCAATCTGCAGTTCCTGGAAAAGGTCATCGGCCATCCGCAGTTCCGTTCCGGCGAGTGCATCACCCGCTTCATCGACAACACACCCGAGCTGGTTGTGTTCGCGCCGCGGCGCGACCGCGCCACGCGCGTGCTGCGCTTCATCGGCGACGTCATCGTCAACGGCAATCCGGAGATGAAGGGCCGCAAGCCCCCGGCCCTGCCGCTGGCCGCGCCGATCAAGCCGAAAATCGACCTGGGCCAGCCGGTGCCGCGCGGCTTGCGTGATCTGCTCAAGGAGAAAGGCCCGGACGGCTTCGCCAAATGGATGAAGGAACAGCAGCGGGTGCTGCTCACCGACACCACCATGCGCGATGCGCACCAGTCGCTGTTCGCCACGCGCATGCGCAGCAAGGATATCGTCGCCATCGCGCCCTATTACGCACGCATGCTGCCGGGCCTGTTGTCGCTGGAATGCTGGGGCGGCGCCACCTTCGACGTGGCCCTGCGCTTCCTCAAGGAAGACCCGTTCCAGCGTCTGGCGGACCTGCGCGAGGCGGCGCCCAACATCCCGCTGCAGATGCTGCTGCGCTCGGCCAACGCGGTGGGCTATACCAACTACGCCGACAACGTGGTCAAGTACTTCGTGCAGCAGGCGGCGCTGGCGGGAGTCGACATCTTCCGCATCTTCGACTGCCTCAACGCAGTGGAGAACATGCGCCTGCCAATCGACGCGGTGCGCGAGGCCGGCGGCTTGGCCGAGGCGGCGATCTGCTATACCGGCGACCTGTTCGACAGCAGCCGCCCCAAGTACAACCTCAAGTACTACGTCGATCTGGCCAAGGTGCTGGAGAAAGCCGGCGCCCAGGTGCTCGGCATCAAGGATATGTCCGGCGTGTGCCGCCCGCGCGCGGCGCGCGAACTGGTGCGGGCACTGAAGCAGGAAGTCGGCCTGCCGCTGCATTTCCATACCCATGACACCAGCGGCATCGCCGCGGCCAGCGTGTTGGCTGCCATCGAAGCCGGCTGCGATGCGGTGGACGGCGCGCTCGATTCGATGAGCGGGCTTACCTCGCAGCCCAACCTCGGCAGCATCGCCAGCAGTCTCACCGGCAGCGAGCGCGATGCGGGCCTGGACCTGGAGGCGATGCAGCGGCTGTCCGATTACTGGGAGGGCGTGCGCCGCTTCTACTCGCCGTTCGAGGCCGATATCCGCTCCGGCACTTCCGATGTCTACCGTCACGAAATGCCGGGCGGCCAGTACACCAATCTGCGCGAACAGGCTCGCTCGCTGGGGCTGGACTCGCGCTGGCCGGAGGTGTCCCATGCCTACGCCGAGGTCAACCAGCTGTTCGGCGACATCGTCAAGGTGACGCCGACCTCCAAGGTGGTCGGCGACATGGCGCTGTACATGGTGTCGAACGAGCTGACGGCGGCGGATGTCAGCGATCCGGACAAGGCCATCGACTTTCCCGAGTCGGTGATCTCGCTGATGAAGGGCGAGCTCGGCTTTCCCGCCGATGGCTTTCCGGCTGCGCTGCAAAGCAAGGTGTTGAAAGGCAAGCCGCCGCTCAAGGGACGTCCGGGCGAGTCGATCCCGCCGGTGGACCTGGCCGCGGCCAAGGCGGAAGCAGAGAAAGCCCTGGGCCTGCCCTTGTCCGATGCAGATCTCGCTTCCTACCTGATGTATCCGAAGGTGTTCAAGGAATTCGCCGAACACCAGAAGCTCTACGGCGATGTGAGCACCCTGCCCACGCCGGTGTTCTTCTACGGCCTGCCGGAGCAGCAGGAAGAGATCAGCGTCGACATCGAGCCGGGCAAGACCCTGGTGATCCGCCTACAGAGCCGTACCGATATCGAGGACGAGGGCGTCGCCAAGCTGTTCTTCGAGCTCAACGGCCAGTCGCGCATGATCCGCGTGCCGCACGCCGGCGCGGGCAAATCCGCCTCCGAACGCCCCAAGGCGGAAGAGGGCAACGCCAGCCAGATCGGCGCGCCGATGCCCGGCATGGTGGTGCGCGTGGCGGTGCAGAAGGGCCAGAGCGTGAGCAAGGGCGAGCCGCTGATGGCGCTGGAGGCGATGAAAATGGAAACCGTCATCGCCGCGCCGCGCGATGCCGTGGTCAAGCAGATCCACGCCGGGCCGGGGATCACGGTCAACGCCAGGGATTTGCTGATCGAATTCGAGAGCGGCTGATTCTCCACGCTGCATCGGGCCAAGGGCCTGGAACCACAGGTATTTCTGCTGGCTTCAGACAACCGCGGACGGGCGGCACGAGTTGTGCAACGCCTTGCACGGCGCGGGTTCAGGGCGCGACACAACGAGGAGAACAGGCATGCAGCGGAAATCATGGGCCGGCGCGGCCGCAATCGGCGTGCTGCTGGCCGGGTGTGGCGGCAGTGACATCGGCGGCACCAGCCAGCCCGACAGCGGCGCTGTGCCGCTGGCGACCACAGCCGACGCCTTACGCGAACTGGGCAATACGATTGCCGCAGTGCGCCTGGTGCAAACACCGCTTCCCGGCGCTTGCAGCAGCGGCAGCGACGTCATCACCGGTCCCGCCAGCAAATCGCGCGCCTTTGTTTACTACAGCCCTTTCACCGGCTCGGTGGTCTACGAGACGCACAATTATTCGGCCTGCGCCCAAAGCAGCAACGCCACCACGCTGGACGGCTTGCTCGAAGCGGGCGCCACCGCCGACAGCGCCTATGCCTACGCAGTGCGCGGCTCGCCCACCGCGGTGTTGCTGGTGCGCAGCAGCGGCGTCGATGGCAGCGGCACGGCGGTGAGCATCGCGCAAAGCCTGGTCGGCACCATTGAAACGCACACCATCTCCGGCACGCAGAGCGAGGTGCGTTCCGGCTTGCAGACCAAGAAACAGCAGACGCCCACGAGCGGCAGCAGCGCCACCTACCAGAACCTCTTTGCGGTAGGCGTGAACGGCCCCACCTTCGACGTGCTCAGCGACAGCAGCGGCAATGGCGGCAACGGCAGCGAAAGCATCGCCGGCAGCTACAACTACAACAGCACGGTCTGCAGCGGCGGCACCGCTTTGGCGGCCACGCCGAGCGCACTGCTGCTGACGCCTTCTTCCGACGGCAGCTACCGCTACGCCACCGGCGGCGCGCTCACCGTAAGCGCCGGCGCCAACTCGGTGACCTATGCCTTCAGCGCCTCCGGCGCGACGCTTTCCGGCAGCGTCAGCGGTTCGCTCAGCAGCAGCGAGGTGCAGCAGGCATTCGGCACGGGATCGGGCTGCTAGCGCAAAAGCCGCGGCGCCATCGAGGTCGGCATTCAGGCCTGTGCCGCGAACGGATCGAACGTGCCGGTGGCGACGAACCAGCCGTTGGCGAAGTCGCTGTCGCCGGCCTGGTTGCGCTTGCCGTAGGCCAGCAACCGGCCTTCCATGTCCAGCACCTTGCCGCCGGCCGCGCGCAGCACGGCATCGGCGGCAGCGGTGTCCCATTCCATGGTGCGGGCCAGGCGTGGATACAGGTCCGCTTCGCCGGCCGCGACGCGGCAAAATTTGAGCGAGGAGCCGGCGGAAACGAATTCGGCCACCTTGAAGCGTTCGATGAAGGCCCTGGTTTCCTCGGTCAGGTGCGAGCGGCTGGCCTGCACCTTGATGCCGCCGGCCGGCGCCGGCCGCACCTGGATCTTGCTCCAGGGGCCGGGCCTGCCGTCCTTCACCAGGGCGCGACGCGCGCCCTGCCCCACGCCGCCGGCATAGAGCTCGCCGATTGCCGGCGCATAGACCACGCCCAGCACCGGCACGCCGCTTTCGATCAGGGCGATGTTGACGGTGAAGTCGCCGTTCCTCGACAGAAACTCCTTGGTACCGTCGAGCGGATCGACCAGGAAGAACGGCTTGCCAGCGGTTTCCGGAATGCGGCCGGCGGCGACGGATTCCTCCGCCACCACCGGTATCTGCGGCGCCAGGCTGGCCAGTCGCTGCAGGATGATGGACTCGGCCAGGGCATCGGCAACGGTCACGGGTGAGCCGTCGCCCTTGAGCTTTGCATCCTCCGGTTTCATCCGCTCATACACCGGCATGATCGCCGCTCCGGCTTCGAGCGCGATGCCGATCAGTTGGTCAATCATGATGCCGCCTTGCGAGGATCAGGCTGGAGTGTCGGCGAGTTGCGCGCCGCACGTCATCATCCAACAAGACTAACCGGGCAATCCGGCCGCGTAGTCCCGCTGGACGATGCCGCTGCGGCGGCAGGGGACGCACCATCGTCGCAACTTGAGCCAGGTGCCCGGCGATGAAAGCGACTCTCCTGTTGTGCCCAGTGGACGATCTCGATGCAGCAGTGGCGTTCTATCGCGACACGCTTGGCCTGCCGGTGAAATTCCGCGATGGCGACCGCTACTGCGCCATCGATGCCGGCGGCTTCACCCTGGGCCTGGCGGCGCAGGAGGAGCGCATCGTGACGGAGGCGGCGCCTGCATTCCGGGTGGACGATATCGAGCACAGCCTTGCGACGATGATCGCGGCCGGCGCCAGCATGGTCCGGCCGCTGCAACGCGGCCCGCACGAGGCCCGCGTGGTGTTGCAGGCACCGGGCGGCGGCACGCTGGTGCTGTCGGCGCGCTTGTAGCGGCCGGCGGCGATGAGAGCCGTTTGAACAACCCGGCAACAGACTGCACCGAGGAGATCGACATGGAACAGAACAAACGTTTCGACCCGCAAGAGTTCCGCAGCGCCCTTGGCGCATTCGCCACCGGAGTGACTGTGATCACCGCCCTGGATGAGGACGGCAGCCGCGTCGGCATCACCGCCAACAGCTTCAACTCGGTATCGCTCGATCCGCCGCTGGTGTTGTTCAGCCTGGCGAAAAGCGCTCGCAGCCTGGCATCGTTCAGCCGGGCGCAGCACTGGGCGGTGCACATCCTCGGCGCCGGCCAGGAAGCCCTTTCCAACCGCTTCGCTAAAAGCGGCGAGGACAAGTTTGCCGGGCTGGAGTTGGAGGAAGGCATCGGCGGCACGCCCCTGCTTGGGGGCTGTGCCGCGCGCATGCAGTGCCGCAGCGCGTTCCGCTACGAAGGCGGCGATCATCTGATCTTCGTCGGCGAGGTGCTGGCGCTGGACCGCAGCGAGGCGGCGCCTCTGGTATTTCACGGCGGCAAGTACGCGCTGGCGACGCGCAAGAGCGCCGATCTGTCGCTGCCTCAGGCTGCTGCCGGCACTGCGGGCTTCGACGAGAATTTCCTCGGCTACCTGCTGGCCCGCGCCCACTTCCAGTTCTACGAGCGAGTCCGCGACAACGTGGCGCGCCATGGCCTCGACGACACCGAATACTTCGTGCTATCGGTGCTGAGCGTGCAGGACGGGCGGAGCCTGGCGCGCATCAATGCGCACTTCGCCTATACCGGACAGACGGCGACAGAAGCCGTCATGAGCGACCTGTGCAGCCGCGGCCTGTTGCTCGAGGAACGGCGCAGTGGTGAGGCCTTGTATCGACTGAGCGGTGCGGGCCGCGGCCTCACCTTGCAGCTGATCGCCGCTGCCAAGGCGCTCGAAGCGGAGGTGTTGGGCCGCATGGGGGAATGGGATGCGGCCGCACTGCGCAATCTGGTGAAGCAGCTGGTGCTGCTGACCAACCAGGGACACCCGCACCCCTGGGATGCTGCGGCAGCGGCCTGATTCCAGCGCGAGGCGGCTGGCCAAGCCCTGCCTGAGTGGGCTAAAGTCCGCGCCCGGACTCGTTCGGGCATAAAAAAAGGCCACCTCGGTTGGGAGGTGGCCTGAAAGATCCCATAGGTGCGGGATCTGGAGGAGACTTCTGAAGCGGGATCCTACCGACCCACTCACTTCATGGGTGTATTAAACACCCCTTGTTGCGTTGCAACAATTGATTTTTTCTAGCACCATCGCTTAGAAAAACTAAATCATCCGGCTTATTTCGGTCTCCCGTTACTGCTGCGCCGCATCTGCCGCCGCGGAGCGCAAGCCCGGCTTCACCCGGGCGATGCACCGAAATTGTCAGCCCCATGAAAAATTCATAATAAAATCAGCTCATTGCAAATATGACCTGATGCAGCATCCCAGCTTCGGCGGCGCTGCTACGTTGCCTGAGTCGCCCTGGGAGCGTCCACAACCTGGGTCTCCGGCCCCAGCAGGAAATGCTCGATTTCGTCGATGCGCCGGCCTGCGTCGCGGTAACCGATATCGATCAGGGCCTGGGTGAACTTGGCGTCGAACAGCAGATAGCTGGTGAGGTCGGCGCTCTGCGCATCCGGCGTGCCCAGGGCATCCATCAGGTAGCGCACCGCGCGCGGCATGCGGTGCTGCAGCGAGCTGGCGATCATGGCCAGGTCTTCGGAAGGCGACACGATCAGAGGCTCGACCACGCGCATCGGCTCGCTGACACGGCTGGGCACCGTGGCCTTGCCTGGCGTGGCGCATTGATAGCCAGCGACCAGCTCGTTCATGCGACGCAGGTGATCGACGTCCGCATCGAGGTGATCGAGGAAGATCGCGTTCATGAACACGCCGCAGACCTGGGCCAGCGGCGGGCTGCGCAGCCGCGCCTTGGCTTCCACCACATCGGCGTCAGAGGCCAGCTCGGTGCGCAGCAGGTTATCCGCCGCATTCTGGTTGCGCACGCCGATGGCGAAGACGCGCTCCGCACCAAGACGGATGGCGGGACTGAGCGGCGTCACCAGGCGCAGCGCGCCGTCGCCGAAGTAGGCGGTAGCACCGGCCACCACGATCGGCGCCGGCGGAAACACCAGGGGAATGGCGGCGGAGGCATAGACGTGCTCGACGCCGAGCGCCACCGGCAGCGCCACGCGCCGGCTCTTGTTCCACAGCGGATGCCCCGGCTTGCCCTGGATGAAGGTGAAGGCCTTGCCGGAGTGATAGCCGGTGGCGGTGATGGCGAGGGCGTAGAGATGCCCGCTGCGGATCGACTCGGCGATGCCGTCCATCGGCAGGCTGGTGCCGAGGAAGGCGCGCAGCGGCGAGGTATCGACGAAGGACTGCACCCGCCCCGCGCCGAAGGTCGAGCCCAGCGCCACATCCAGCACCAGCCGCAGGGCGTTGCGTCCCAGCGACAGCAGATCGGTGCGATACACCTGCTTCGCGCCCAATTGCCCCCATAGCTTGGCCAGAAGCTGGGTGCCCTCGCGGAAGTTGGCGCTGTAACCGGCTACCGCAGTGCCGTTGATGGCGCCGGCAGAAGCCCCGGCGATGATGGGAAACGGCGAAGGACGGTCGCGCAGCGCCGGAATCTCGCCGACACGCTTGAGCACGCCGGCCTGGTAAGCGCCGCGCGCACCGCCCGCCGTCAGCACCAGGCCGGTCATGCGGCGGAATCCCCAGGGAGTTCGTATGGTGGATGCGTTCATCGGCCCTCCTGAGCAAGCAGGCCCGCGATGGGGCGGACCGAAGACACGCCGTTGGGATTCGCTTTGCCGCCCTCGCCAAGCCCGACCTGAAAATCGGGCTCGAAAGCGACCACGCCGGCAGACTTGGGGCCGCAAGTTCGATGCCAGCATCCCTACGCACGACTGCACAATGTGACCCAGGCACCAGCCCAGGCGTCGATGTGTCGTAAACCCTGCCCATCGGGCGGGACGAAGCGCTTGAATTTGATAGGGTATCGCCAGGGGCCGGCGCACTTGCGGCAAACCCGTGGCTCAAACATCCGAGGGCACATGCCGGACAAGACCAAGAACGATGTCGCCGTGCTGCAGGAATATCTGGGCGATACCAGCCGGCTTGCCTACGTCGATTTCCAGGAATCCGAAGCTGTCCGCTCCGCTCTGCAGCGCTGGCCGCTGCTGCGTCGCCTGATGCAGCAGGCGGACACTTCGGCGCAGGCCCGTACGCCCGGTGGGCCGCCCGATGCACCGACAAGGCCACGCGGCGATGGCCAAGGCTGAGACTCTCCGCGGCTTCAGCATCGGCATCGCCGGGCTGGCACCTGCCAGTTCCGAGTTGCTGCCCGGACGGCTCTACGCGCTGGCCGCGGACGATCATGCGCTGGCCTTGTCCTGCGCCGCGGGCAGCATCGCCCTGGCGATCCAGGACAAGCGCACCGCGGTGGTGATCACCGACGCCGCAGTCGAGCCGCTGCTGCGGGCGTTGCAGGGATATGGAGTGGACGGGCACGCGCAGGTGCGCGCCGGCCGCCTGCGCCTGTTCCGCTGGCGCGAGCTGGAATACGGCATGCGCCTGCCGGATATCGACATCCAGTTCGTCGACGAACTGGAGCATTTCAAGGTTCCGGCCGGAGCCTTGCTGATCGTCGATCCGGCCGATGGCCTGCTGGCGCATGGCGACAATGCATGGCTGATGACGCAGATCGAGACTTATCGCGGCTGGTTGCGCGGCTCGCGTGCCGCCATGCTGTACCTGCTGCGCGAACCGGTCGGCGCCCTGGCCAAACTGGGCGAATCCGGCGTGCCGGGCCTGGGCTTCAGCGGCTTTGCCCAGTTGCGGCGCAAGGGCCGCAATGCGGTATGGGAAACCATGTTCTGGCGCTTCGGCGAAGCTACCGTGGTCAGCCCGCCGCAGGAGTTGAGCATCGATCCACTCGGCTGCCTGTACCTCGAGGAAGACCGCCGTCGCTCGGGCGAGCAGCAGCGCAGCATGGCCAGCGCCACCGATCGCGGCCAGGTTTACTGCACCGCCCAGACCATCGCCGGCGAGCGCGATTTCCCGCCGCACTGGCACATCATCGACGACCTCGACTCGATGCAGGCGCTGGAGCCGGCGCCGCAGGCGGCAACCTGCGTGCTTCACGCCGGCGACATGCAGGGCTTCCGCCAACTGGCGCAAACCGTGCACAGCCTGCGCCGGCGTTGCGGCAGGATGCTGCGCATCGTGGTGAGCGAGCGCGGCGTGCGCCTGCGCACGGTGCAGGAACGGTTGTTGTTGTCGATCGGCGCCAATATGGTGGTGTTCGGCGCCACCGACATCCAGCGCATCGAGAACATCAGCCAGGCACTGCAGGGCCAGTGGTACCAGCGCGAGATACCGGAGGATTTCGCGCGCGCCATGGCCGATGCGCTGCCGCCGCCGCAGATGGGTTATCTGCCACCGGCGGAATTCGCCCATGGCGTGCTCGACAGCGTGGCCCGCGCCCGCAATATCGGTTTGGAAAGCACCTTGCTGCGGCTGATCGCAGCGCCCGGCGTATCCCCTGCCGAACTGGTGCATAGCTGCCAATTGTCGCGCGCCGGCGACCTTATCACCACAGATGAAAGCGGCATCTATCTGTTCCTCTATGCCTGCTCCGCGCGCGACGTCGCGCCGGTGCTGGCGCGCGTATTTCCACAGGCGCTGGCGCAGTTGTTCAGCAGCGAGGCGCGCTATGAGACCCAGGCCGCCATCGCCCAGGCAGTGACCGGCCTGGAGCAGCATGGCACTGCGCCTGACGCAACCGGCGACGCGGGGATGCAGGCGCCGCATGCGCAAGCCACCGCAGCGCTGGCGCCGGGGCAGGATCTGCCGCAGCGCCGCGGCATGCAGCCGGCGCCGTTGCCGCTGCGTGCCGCCGTTCCGGTGGCACTCCGGTGATTGGCATCATGGCAGCACTGACCCTGCTGGCGATGATCGGCGGCGGCCTGCTGCTGGGCCTGCTGGCCATCGGCATGATGCGGCCGCTGCGGCGCAGCCTGCAATACCGCCGCCTGCGCCGCCGGTTGCGTCAGCGCGAGTTGCGGCTGCTGTTGATCGAGCCTTATCCGCTGCCGCCGCAATCCGCCGCAGCACCGGGAGAAGCGCCATCTTCACCATAGCCCTGCTCTCCGCTGGCGGCGGTGTCGGGCGCACCACGCTGACGGCGAGTCTCGCTGACCTGTTGCAACGGCAAGGCTGTGACACGCTGGCCGTGGACTTCGATCCGCAGAATCTGCTGGGCGTCTACCTGGGCGCTGCACCGCCGCCGCCGCACGGCCTGGCGTCCTGCGCAGTGCGCGGCGCAAGCTGGAGCGATACCGCCCTGATCAACGAGCAGCAGGTGCGCTTGTTGCCCCATGGCCGGCTCAGTGCCGCCGAGCGGCACCGCTTCGAGCGCGAACTGGCGGAGCAGCCGCAGTGGTTGCGCCAGAGACTGGCGCAGATCGACCTGGGCGATGCCGCCGTTTGCCTGATCGACGCCGCACGCATCCCTTCGGTTTATGGCGAGCAGGCGCTTGCCGCCGCCGATTGCGTGCTGGCGGTGCTGGGCGCCGACCTGCCCTCCTTCGTCGCCGCACGCGAGCTGCCCTGGCCGCGGGACAACCGGCCATTCGCCTGGGTGCTGAATCGCGCCGATCCGCGCCGCCGCCTGGAACAGGATCTGCGCACCCTGCTGCGCGCTACTCTTCCCGACGATGCGCCGCTGTTCGTGGTGCATGAGGATGAGTCGGTGGCGGAAGCGCAGGCAGCCGACCAGCCGCTGGCCGAGCACGCGCCGCACTGTCAGGCAATGTTCGACCTGCAAACTCTCGGCACCTGGCTGCTCGGCCGGCATCACATCACGGCAGCGCCGACGGCATGAGCGACCCGCGCCTGCTACAAGTCTGCGCCGCCGGACTGGGAGTGGAGCCGCGCGCGCCCTTCTCCACCTGGCTGTGGCGGCTGTTCGTGTTGCCGGCGGGACAGGCCCGAGCGTGGCCCGCACCGCTGCGGCGGCTGGCGGCATTCAGCCTGGGCCTGCTGGTGCGTGGACTGGAAGTGCGCGATCCAGGTCGGCCGCGCGACTGGTTGCATGCCCTGTTGCTGCGGCCGCAATCGGATCTTCCCGGCCCCTCGCCGATTGCCATGCTGGCGCTGCGCCTGTGGCGCCGGCTGCCAGCGCCGCTGCGGGCACGGGCGCTGGAGCTGCGCCGGCGCGTCACCGGTTTCGACGCCGTGCCGCACCTGCTACAGGCCGAAGGCGCTGCGCATCAACTGCTCGATCATCCATTTACCGGCTATGCGCTGATTGCGGCCGGCGGCGTGATGCTGCTGTTCGCGGCGACCACGCCGTTCGGGCTGGGACAGCAGATGGTGATCTTTCTCAGCATGTGGGTGGTGTCGCTCTACGTGCGGCGCCTGCCCGGCAACGCACCGACCCTGATGCTGGTGATGTTTTCACTGCTGGCCTCGGCGCGCTACATCTGGTGGCGGCTGACGCAGACGCTGGAGCTGCACGGCATCGCCAGCATCGCCCTGGGCATGGGCCTCGTTGCCGCCGAGGCCTACACCTGGCTGATCATGCTGCTCGGCTATGTGCAGAATGCATGGCCGCTGCAGCGGCAGCCGCAACCCTTGCCGGCCGATGTGCGGCTGTGGCCCTCGGTGGACGTGTATGTCCCCAGCTACAATGAATCGCTGGAGGTGGTGAAGCCCACCCTGCTGGCGGCAATGAGCCTGGACTGGCCGCGCGACAAGCTCAACATCTACCTGCTCGACGATGGCCGTCGCGACAGCTTCCGCCGCTATGCCGAGGAGTGCGGCGCACACTACGTGGTGCGCTCGGGCAACGCCCACGCCAAAGCCGGGAATCTGAACCATGCGCTGGGCGTGAGCAAGGGCGAGTTCATCGCCATCTTCGACTGCGATCATGTGCCGGTGCGCTCGTTCCTGCAGACCACCATGGGCTGGTTCCTGAAGGACCCGCTGTGCGCCATGGTGCAGACGCCGCATCACTTCTTCTCGCCCGATCCGTTCGAGAAGAACCTCGGCACCTTCCGTCGCGTGCCAAACGAGGGCAGCCTGTTCTATGGACTGGTGCAGGACGGCAACGACCTGTGGAATTCCGCTTTCTTCTGCGGCTCCTGCGCCATCCTGCGCCGCGCGCCGCTGCAACAGATCGGCGGCATCGCGGTGGAGACCGTCACCGAGGACGCGCATACCGCGCTGAAGCTGCACCGGCGCGGCTATACCACTTCCTATCTGGGCCTGACCCAGGCCGCCGGGCTGGCCACCGAGAGCCTTTCCGGCCACGTCGGCCAGCGCATCCGCTGGGCGCGCGGCATGGCGCAGATTTTCCGCCTCGACAATCCATTTTCCGGCAAGGGCCTGTCTCTGTTCCAGCGGCTTTGCTACGGCAACGCCATGCTGCATTTCTTCTACGGCCTGCCGCGCCTGGTGTTTCTCAGCGCACCTCTGGCTTACCTGTATTTCGAGCTGCATATCATCAATGCGGCCGCGGCCACGCTGGCCGCCTATGTGCTGCCGCATCTGGTGCAGGCCAATCTGGCCAACTCGCGCATGCAGGGGCGCTTCCGTCATTCGTTCTGGGCGGAAGCCTATGAAACCGTGCTGTCCTGGTACATCGCGCTACCCACCACCCTGGCGATGATCAATCCGCGCGCCGGCAGTTTCAACGTCACCGCCAAGGGCGGCCTGACCCAGCGCAGCTATTTCGACTGGACCATCTCGATGCCTTATGTAGTGCTGATCGGCCTGAACCTGATCGGCGCGCTGCTCTCCATTCCGCGCATGCTCTACTGGAATACCTACGAGAGCGGCACGGTGGCGCTGAACACCGCCTGGACCCTGTTCAATCTGGTGATGCTCGGCACCGCAGTCGGCGTTGCCGCCGAATCGCGCCAGATCCGCAACAGCCACCGCGTGCCGCTGCGCCTGCCGGCCTCGCTCTATCTGCCGGATGGCCGGGTGATCCGTTGCGAGACCGAGGACTACTCCACCGGCGGCATCGGCGTGCGCCTGCCGGTGCCGCTGAACCTGCCGCAGGGCCCACTGCTGCATGTGGCAATCAGCCGCGGTGAAAGCGAGTTCGCTTTTCCCTGCCGCGTGGTCACGGCCATCCACACGCGCATCGGCCTGCGCCTGGAGAAACTCAGCGACGAGCAGGAAAAGCAGCTGATCGGCTGTACCTTCGGCCGTGCCGATGCCTGGCTCGACTGGAGCGCGGGCACGCCGCAGGACCACCCGATCAACAGCATCGGCGAAGTGCTGATGTTCGGCGCGCGCGGTTACGCACGACTGGCGCGCGGCATTGCCGATGCGATCACGGCGCGCTGGCTGCGTCGCCGCGGCACGGCATCCGCTCACTGAACCGGCACGCACGCAAACCACCATGGGACTCTGGAGCTACTACTTCTTCGCCAAGCTGTTCCTGTATTTCGGGCAGTTCATCGATCTTCACGTGTGGTGGAACCTGGCGTTCGCGGCATTCCTGATCGTGCCACTGCAAGCGCGCGCGCTGCGCGTGCTGCGGCAGGTGGCGGCAGTGCCGCTGGGCATCGCCCTGCTCTATCACGACAGCTGGCTGCCGCCGCCCGACCGCATCCTGGCGCAGGGCTCTGCGCTGCAGCAGTTCAGCTTCGGCTACCTGGTGGAGCTGCTCGGCCGCTTCATCAATCCCGGCGCAGTGGCGACGCTGCTGGGCATGCTGCTGCTGTACCACCTGCTGTCGCGCAAGCTGCGCATGGCCACCTTCGCCATCCTCGGCATCGCGCTGGCGCCGGTCATCCAGCATCTGGCGACCGAACAGCCGATGGCCGCAGCCGCTCCGGCCACGGCAGGCCCGGTTGCCGCCGCGACTACCGGCACGCCGGTGCAGCAGGAAGCCTCGCTCGCGCCGGAGGCGCTCAACACCGAGATCAACAATTTCTATCTGCAGGAAACGCCGCGCCGCGTCGCCTTTCCGCGCGTCGATGAGCACGGCGGCGCCTACGACGTGATCTTCCTTCATATCTGCTCGCTGGCCTGGGACGATCTGGCCGCCTCCGACGAGCGCTCCAATTCCTTCCTCAGCCGCCTCGATGTGACCCTGTCGAACTTCAACTCGGCGGCGAGCTACAGCGGGCCGGCCGCGATCCGTGTATTGCGCAGCAATTGCGGTCAGCCCAAGCACGCCGAGCTATATTCGGCGGCGGCGCCGGAATGCTATCTCTACGGTCAGTTGCAGCAGGCCGGCTTCGAGCCGGAAGCGGCGATGAATCACGACGGCCACTTCGGCGATTTCATCAAGGACGTGCACGATCATGGCGGCTATCCCGCGCCCATGTTCGACAATCGGCAGGCGCCGGTGGGCATGCACGCCTTCGACGACTCGCCGATCTACGACGATGGCGCGGTGCTGACGCAATGGTGGCAGCATCGTCTCACCGAAGCCGCGCCACGGGTGGCGCTGTACTACAACAGCATCTCTCTGCATGACGGCAACCGCATCATCGGAGCGCGCGGCGGCTCGGCCAAGGAAAATTATCACCAGCGAGTGGAAAACCTGTTTGGCGGCTTCCAGAAACTGTTCGACGCGATCCAGGCTTCCGGGCGCAAGGCCATCGTCGTCATGGTGCCGGAACACGGCGCCAATCTGCGCGGCGACCGCATGCAGATTTCCGGGCTGCGTGAAATCCCCACACCGGCAATCACCCTGATCCCGGTGGGCATCAAGCTGATCGGCCTGGCCGCGCCGGCCAAGGACGGGCCGCAGATGATCACCGCGCCGAGCAGCTTCCTGGCGATGAACCAGATCCTGGCCAATATGATGGCGGATTCGCCCTACGCGCACCCGCAGTTCAACCTGGCCGACTACCTCAAGGATCTGCCGCAAACCCGTTACGAAGCGGAGAACGAGGGCACCATCATGCTGCGCCAGGGCTCGCACTACATGATGCGGTCGCCGGATGGGAGTTGGAGCGAGTATCCGGCGCAGTAGGCACGGCCGCGGCCCAGGTTGGCCGGCTTCGCGCCGTCAATACTGCGAATACGGAATGATCGGCCGCGGCGGGAAGTCGATGGCCCAGTCGTGCGGCCGGAACTCGTAGCGCAGGTACAGGGTGTAGTAGTTCGGCGAGTAGAAGGCCGAGCGGTCGATCTCGAAGCGGCTGCCGACGAACCAGCGACGCGTCAGCTTGTATTCGAGGATGCTGCGGATGTCGTAGCCGATGCCGGAACCGGAGCCGCCGTCGTATACCGGCCGGCTGTAGCCGCTGGGCAGCGGCGAATGCAGAGCGAGTTGCTGCAGTTCCGGATTGCGGGGATAGAACAGCGAATCGTCCTCGTTGCTGTTGGAATGCGATACCGAGCCGCGCAGCTGGTAGGCCAGCCGGCCCCAGCGCCCTTCCAGGTTCACCGGCACGCCGAGCGAGATATAGGACTGCGGGCTGTAGTAGCCGCCCTGGCCGAAAGTGTAGAAGCGCAGGTTCTTGTCGTAAGCCCAATAAGTCGCCGACAGGCCCAGCGACAGCTCGGTGCTGTCGCTGCTGTAGAGGATGCGATAGGCGTAGGCGCGCGCCGACAGTTCCTGGTTGGATTCGGTGTTGCGGCCGTTGAGCAGCGAATATCCGGCCGAGGCATTGGCGCCCCAGCGCGACGCGTAGTGGCCGATGCCGAGCGACAGGCTGGATTTACGCACCCCGCCCCAGATCTCGCCAGTCACCGGGTCGCGCGCGCCGCCATAGGACAGGTAGCTGCTGTTGACCGGCCGCCGCGACAGGCCGGCGAACCAGTCGAGCGGCCCGGCGCTGCCGTCGACTTCGGCGCTGCCGACCACATCCTGCACCAGAAAGCCCAGCGGCGTGGTGCCCAGGTCGAAGCGGTAACGATCCGAGTGATAGCCGACCGCCAGGGACTCGCCGGTCTGGGTCTGTTCGGCGCCATTGGGGAATTGCGCCAGTGAGCCGGGACCGTAAGCCTGCACCTTGCCGTACAGCGCGGCCGCATCGTAGGCCGCGGGCAGCGTGCCGGACTCGATGCGCGCGGTGTCCAGATGCGCCCAGACATAGCTTTTGGGGTCCAGCGGCCAGCGCAGTTCCACCGGCACTTCCAGATCGCGGAAGTGCGAAATGCCGGGATCGCCGGGCTTCTCCTGCAGATCCATCGAAGTGGCGACATAGGCCAGGCGGCCACGCGCATCGTCGATGCGGTCGCGCTGTGCCGAAGCCAGCAGACGCTCGATCTCGGCGCGGTCCGGATCGCCGGCCGGCGCGGCATCGGCGGCGCGACGGTAGAAAGCCAGGGCATCGATGCTCTGCCCCTGCGCCTGCGCCACTTGGCCGGCGGCGCGCAACACACGCGGATCGTTCGGCGCCTGCGCCAGCAGCGCGGCGCTGGCACGCTCGGCGCGCGGCCAGTTGGCGGTGCTGCGGCGCAGGCGCAGCGATTCGAGGCGGTGATCCAGATCGTCGGGCGGGGCCAGGGCATCGACCTGGTTCAGCACCACATCGGTGCTGGCGGCATCGTTGCCGTGGTCGAGAAAACGCGCATAGGCCAGTTGCAGGCCGAGATCGTCCGGATAGGCCGCAGCCAGGTCGCTGTAGCGCTGGTGCGCATCGATCCAGCGCCCGGCGTCGGCCAGCGATTCGACTTCGGCGCGCTGAAGTTGCTGGCGCAGGCGCGCATCGAGCTCGCGCATGCCCTCGCTGCGCTGCGCCGACGGGATGCTGTCGACCAGCTGCAGCGCTTCCTGCGGCGCATCCAGGCCGGATACGTAGAGGGCGAAGGCATAGCGCATCTGCAAGTCTTGCGGGGCGACGGTCATGCCCTGCTCGAACAGCTCGCGTCCGCGGCCGCTGTTGTTCTGCGCCAGCTCCAGCTTGGCCAAGTCATAGCGCAGCCAGGGGTCGTCGGGCGTGAGGGCAATGGCGGCCGCAAGATCGACGCGCGCCGCATCGATCTGCCCGGCAGCGGCTTCGGCGTCGCCGCGCGCGCGCAGCAGGCGCGCGCGCGTGAAGCTGGAGCCATGGGCGCGTTTGGGATGGGCGCTGGCCTGCCGTGCCAGTAGATCCAGTGCTTCCTGCACCCGGCCCTGCTCGACCATGGTGCGCGCCAGGCCATCCTCGGCGGAGCTGTTGTCGGGCTCAAGCACCAGGATTTTGCGGTAAAGGTTTTCCGCCGATGCCCAGTGCTGTGCCGCCGACGCGCTGTCCGCGCGCCGCAGCAGCACCTCGGTATTCCGGGTATCCAAGCCAAGCGCGGCGAGTTGCTGCTGCGCGCGCTGGTGCCGGGCCAGGCGCGCCGCGGCCTCGGCATCGTCCGGCGCCCGCGCCAGGTATTCGCGCAAGCGGGAGACCGAAACCTGGCCGGAAGAACCGCGGCGGATGGCGCTGTGCCAGGCATCCATGAATTCCAGCGGCTTCAGGTCCTGGCGTTTGGACAAGGCGGCGTACAGGCTCAGGGA
>FTIF01349136.1_pt1 | contig 40495 bp, 34 predicted proteins | sample 1658001 | NCBI WGS metagenome assembly FTIF01 (sample SAMEA3914789, study PRJEB12502) | metagenome | biome: forest; material: soil | place: Canada | collected 2011-07-03 | depth 0.3 m | reverse complement strand
GCCGCTCGTGGGCTCGTCGAGGAACAGGATCTGCGGCTCGTGCAGCAGCGCCGTCGCCATGGCCAGGCGCTGGCGGTAGCCGCCGGGCAACTGGCCGCTGGGCGTGCCGCGCAGCGACTGCAGCGCGAACTGGGCTGTCACGGCGGCGATGCGCTCTTTCGCGCGCTGCCCGCGCAGGCCGTACGCGCCCGCGAAGAAGCGCAGGTTCTCGTCCACGTCCAGGTTGCCATAGAGCGCGAACTTCTGCGAGACGTAGCCGATGCGGCGGCGCGCGGCGGCACGGGCATCGCGCAGGTTCACGCCCGCCACGCTGAGGCTGCCGCCGGTGGCCGGCAGCAGGCCGCAGAGCATGCGGAACGTGGTCGTCTTGCCTGCGCCGTTGGGGCCGAGCAGTCCGAACACCTCGCCCTTGCGGACGGTGAACGAGGTGTCCTGCACCGCGACGAAGTCGCCGAACTTGCGCACCAGGTGCTTCACTTCGATCACGGGGTCCGTCGCCGGTGCCGCAGCCGATGTGTCGGCGACCGCACTCGACGCGACTGCGACGCCATCGGGCTCCTTGAGGCGCAGCAGCGCCATGAAGCCGTCTTCGAGCCGGGCCGCCACGGCGCGCACCGGTATGTCGCGCAGCGCGGCGATCGATGCGGGAACGTCCGTCCCGGGGCGCGCGATGAAGCGGACTTCGCCCGCCTGCGGAACGGCGTCGAGCACCTGGTGCGTGTCGTCCAGCAACCGCGCCTGCAGCCAACGCGCAGGGCGGTCGGCGGGCGGCGTCGCGATGTAGCAGAGGTTCTCGGCGTGGAGGCGCAGCGATTGCGGCGAGCCCTGCGCCAGAACTTGCCCCTGGCGCATCAGGAAGACCTGCGCGCAGCGCTCGGCCTCGTCCAGGTAGGCCGTGCTCACCACGACGGTCAGTTGCTCGTCGTCGACCAGCTGCTGGACGATCTGCCACAACTCGCGGCGTGACAGCGGGTCGACGCCCACCGTCGGCTCGTCCAGCAGCAGCAGTTCGGGCGAGCGCACCAGCGCGCACGCGAGTCCCAGTTTCTGCTTCATCCCGCCCGACAGCTTGCCCGCCGGCCGTGACGTGAAGCGGGCCAGGTCCGTCATGTCGAGCAGCTTCTTGTAGCGCGTCGTTCGCTCGGAGCGAGACACGCCGTGCAGGTCTGCATACAGATCCAGGTTCTCCCGCACGCTCAGGTCGTCGTAGAGGCCGAAGCGCTGCGGCATGTAGCTGATGCGGTCCTGGACCGACTGCGGGTCGCGCACGACGTCGATGCCCAGCACCGTCAGCGTGCCGCTGTCGGGTGCCAGGAGACCGGCGGCCAGGCGCAGGAACGTGGTCTTGCCAGCGCCGTCGGGGCCGACCAGCGCCGTCAACGAACCGGCGGCCACCTGGAGGGAGACGTCGTCCAGCGCGACGATGCGTTGCCTGGCTTCCTTCACCACGAAGCTGCGCCGCAGGTGCTCGCCGTTCAGGGCGGCGGCGGTCACAAGGCAACCTCCGCGCTGCGTGCCGCGGTGCGAGCGCCCTTCGGAGCGGCCGGGTAGGCGCTCATGGCCGCGCGCTCTGACCCTGGGACGTCGCCGGCAGCCGCAAATGCACCGTCGCCGGCATGCCCAGCCGCAATTGATCCTGCGGATCGTCGACCATGAACCGTACCTCATAGACGAGGCTCGTGCGCAGCTCCGGGGTCTCGACCGTCTTGGGCGTGAACTCCGCCACCGACGAGATGTAGCCGATGCGGGCCGCAATGACGCGATCGGGCCGGCTGTCCGTCGTCACGCCGGCGCTCATGCCCGTCGCGATGCGGCTCAGCTGCGACTCCGTGACATAGGCGCGCACCCATTTCGGCTCGGTGATCGCGAGGGTGAGGACCGGACGCTGGGGCGACGCCATGTCGCCAGGCTCGAGCAGCCGCGCCCGCACGACCGCGTCGATGGGCGCGTGCAGTTCGGACTCGTCGATCTGGCGCTGGATGAGTGCCTGCCCGGCGCGCGCGGATGCGAGCTGGTTGCTAGCCTGGGCGATGTCTTCCTTGCGCGGCCCCGCGACGACGAGCTGCACCGTCTTGCGCAGGCTCTCCGCTTGGGCCACCGCGACCTGGGCATGCCCCAGCGCGGCGTCGAGATCCTGCTGGCTGACCGCCCTGCCCGCCGTCGCCTCGCTGGTCGACCGCAAGCGCGCGACCTGCCGCGCGGCAAGATCCGCTTCGGCCTGCGCCGCGGCGAGATTGGCCCTCGCCTGGGCTATTTCCTCGGGCCGGCTGCCCGCCTGCAGTCGCAGCAGCGCCTGCTCCTGGACGCCGATCTGCGCCGCGCCCTGGGCCAGCCGTGCGAGGGGCGTGCGCTCGTCGAGCACCGCCAGCACGGCGCCTGCATGCACCTTGTCGCCCTCGCGAACGCGGATCTCGGAGATCCGTTCGGAGGCGTTGAACGCGAGCGACACCTGGCGGATGTCGACGTTGCCGTACAGCGTGAGCGTGTCGGGATCGGCAGCGGGCCGATGCGCGGTCCAGGCCCAGATTGCCGCGACCACCACGACCGCGACGGCGATCGCCACGGGCAAAAGGATCTTCTTGTTCATGGGCGCCGATCTCCGACTGCAAGCCTGGACGAGAAACAGCATAACATCGAGTTCAAATTTGAATTTGATTTCATGCTGTGCTTTTTTGCGGTTACGCTTGCCCGATGACAACCCGGATCGTTCGCAAGGCCAAGCCGCCACCCCGGTCCGTCCGTTCGGATGGTGCGGAGACCCGCCTGCACATCCTCCAGGTCGCTGGCCAGATCTTCGCGGAAAAGGGCTTCGAGCGGACGACCAGCCGGGAGATCTGTTCGGCCGCGGGAACGAACCTGGCGGCGGTGAACTATCACTTCGGCAGCAGGGACGGCCTGTACGACGCGGTGCTCGTCGAAGCGCATGGACAGATCGTCAGGCTCGACGATCTCGAGGCGATAGCGCGCTCGGGCATCGCTGCGGAAGCCAAGCTTCGCGAGTTGATCGCGCTCATCGTCCGCCGATCGTCCGCCACCAACCTGCCTTGGGGCCTGCGCGTGCTGGTGCGTGAATTCATGAGCCCGTCGGCGCATGTCAACGCCCTGCTCAAGCAGGCGGTGCTGCCGAAACTCGGCATCGTGCTGGCCATGATCGCCGAGTTTCTCGACGTCCCGGTGGAGCACCCGCTCGTCCAGCGAGCCCTCGCGTTCGTCGTGCTCCCGTGCATCATGCTCGTGGTCGCGCCGCGGCCCGTGCTGCGGCAGGCGTTGCCCGCGTTGCTGTCCGAGCCTGCCGCGCTGGCGCAAGACATGGGCAACTACGCCCTGGCGGGGTTGTCGGCGCTGGCTGGCTCGCACGCGAAGCACTGACGACGCCTTGCATCGCTCGCACCCGTCAGCCCGCAGCGAGCGCCACTCCCGACCGGCCGTTCGACATGATTCTGCTCATGGCCAGGAAGGCATCCACGCCGGCGTGGCGCGCAGCCTGCCGATCGACGGCCGCCGATCGCAAGCTCCGCGCGTCTTCGAAGCTGCGGTGCGGCGTCGGCGAAGACTCAGCGGCAGTGGCGACGAACATCGCCTTCTTTTGGTACGCCGGCTTGGCAACGCGCAGGTATCCAGCGGGAAACCGTTCCGGCGACGTGACGGCAGGACGCACCGCGGCAGCGCTGCGCGACTCGGCCAGGGCCGGCGACCCCGCGGGCAGAAGCCTGTCGCATTCGCGCTTCACGACGGCGTAGCACTCGCAGGCGCGGCGCTCGAGTCCTGCCCGATCGAGCACCTCGATGCAACCGCGCGAATAGCGGATGAACCCGCTGCGTTGAAGCCGGAACGCGGCCACGCTGACGCCCTCGCGACGAACGCCCAGCATGTTGGCGATGAGTTCCTGGGTCATCATCAGCAAGGTACCAGGCAGACGATCCAGGCTCAGCAGCAGGCGCTTGCACAACTGCTCGTCCAGGGAATGGTGGCGATTGCAGACCGCCGTCTGCGACATCTGGGTGATGAGCGACTGCGTATACCTCAGCAGCAGCAGCTGAACCTGCGGATCGCTGTCGAAGTGCGCCTTGACGGCGCGCGCCTTCATGCGAAAGCCCTCACCACCACACTGCACGACCCCGCGGCTCGAGGTCGAGCCGCCGCCCATGAAGAGCGAAACGCCAACGACGCCTTCGTTGCGGGGTTCCGGGTGCAATGGAACCAAAACCACGGTTAAGCGAAAACGTAATATAGGCGGCGCATTTTCAGCGGACCGCGCATAACGCTAGGCGTCCTCCTCCGTCGGCCGCCGCAGCTCTCGGAGCTCGCCACGAGCCACGGCATCCGGCACGTCGAACGAATACCGCCCGAGCATGTTGATGTGCTCGTGGATCAGTGGGGACAGCCGCGCTACGTCGGCATCGCTCACCTCCCGGCCTTCGGCGCGAAGCTGATCGATGACTGCTTGCATGTAGATGGTGTTCCACAACACCACCATGTTGAGCACCAGGCCCAGTGCGCTCAGCTGATCTTCTTGGCCTTCGCGGTACTTCTGCCGTAATTCTCCTCGCTTGCCATGGAAGATGGCGCGCGCCAAGGCATGCCGGCTTTCGGTGCGATTGAGCTGTGTCAAGGTCGCTCGGCGCTTCGATTCGTCGTCGATGAAGTTCAGCGTGTGAATGGTCTTGTCGATCCGGCCGAACTCCGCCACGGCGCGTCCCAGCCGCGTCTGGCGCTCACCCGCCATGAGCAGCCGCATCGCACCCTCGGGTGCGACCTTGCCCAGCTTCAACGAACCGCTCAGTCTCATCATTTCATCCCATTCGCTGATGATGATGTCGGTCTTGATGCGGTGCCTGGCGACTTGGTTCATGGCACCGTAGTCCGCAGCGGCGTCGACTCGCCAGAAGCGGCTGCCACCGGTGTCGGCCATCCTGGGGCTGAACCGAAAGCCCTGGAGGCAGAACAGCCCGAAGACGACGTCGCTGTAGGCGCCTGTGTCCGTCATGATCTCAGTCGGATGCAGCTCAGTCTGCTGCTCGAGAACGACGGACAGCAACACCAGGCTGTCGCGCAGCGTGCCTGGCACCACGATGGCGTTCAAGCCCGAGAACTGATTCGACATCAGGTTGTACCAAGTCACACCCTTGTTCCTGCCGAAGTATTTGGGGTTGTAGCCGCCGTGAACCGTCTTCACCGGGACGACAAACCGGATCCCATCCGCCGAGGCGACATCACCCCCGCCCCACATCAATGCCAAAGGCAGTGTGTGCTGCGCAGCGACCAAGTCGGCATTGGCCAAACTGAGCGTCTCGTCGCGCACGTAATTCTGGTTCGTCCACGACAAGCGATCGCGTCGAAGCGCAGGCTTGTCTTGCCGGATCAAAGGTTCGTAGCCGGTGTTTGTCGCTTCCGCGATCAAGACGGCGCACAGGCTCGTGGTCAGGTCCGTGGCCCGCGACTCCCGCTCGCTGACATGAGTGAAATTGCTCATGAACCCAGTACGGGTCGCAATCTCCATCACGAGCTCCGGAATGTCGATGCGCGGCATTCGAGCCAGCACCGTCTCGCGCAATGCGATCAAGGACGCGGGCTCTTCCAGCCTGTCCAACGGACTCAGCTGAAGCTCGGCCTTGCCCCCGACCAGTTCAATCTTGACGGCTTTGTTGTCCGGCAAGCGCTTGACCACCGCAAGGTAAGTTTCATGAAGCTGCAAGGCAATCGCGTTGACGGCTTCCTGACCGTCGGAAGACCATCCCAACGTGCGGCTGATGACCGCTCTGGCCGCTTCCCACTCCTTCTCATTGAGCATGCCCTTGCGTGGGTCGGCGTACCGCCAACTGGGATCGAAGAATACTTCACGCCGCTTGATGGCGTGCCGCAACCGGTCGAGCGCGCAAAACAGATACGCTCGCTTGTCGACCTCGGTCCCATCTGGCTGGACGTGCTTGCGCCAGGCAGCGCTGACGATGGCCAATGGCGGCTCACCGGCCTGTTTCGGATTGTCCTCGAGGCGTTTGAGGTAGTTCAACGCATCGACCAGATCTTTGCCGGCGGTACCCGAGCCGAACCGGATGTGTTCGAGTATCGCTGGCAGATAGCGGCGAACGCGCTTGTAGCGAGAGAGCAGTTCGCGATAGAAGACATCGTCGGGCGGCCGCACCAGGGTCAAGACCTCGGAAAGCGCCAGCGCAAGTTCATCGGGCCCGACACTGTCGAAGACTTCAGCGCGGAGTTTCGAGCTGGGCAGTTTTTCGTCGAGCACGAACATGCAGGCGTTGGCCAGCACAGTCGCCGCCTCGTCCAAATCTTTGATGGAGCGAAGGCGCGATTTCTGATCCGCTTTCATCGCCTCACCGAACATCGTATGTAGCAGTTGCTCCAGGACATCGATGGCGTCGTCCTGGGCTGTCGCCTCCAAGGTGTGAACGAACGCCACCAGCGTCGCGACACGACGCAACATGGGCAGGCGAGCCACCGCCACGGCTTTGGACGTGTTGGCATAGCGCGCCATGGCTGCCAGTCGACTGTGGGGAATCTCTGCTTTCGGGTGCGGCTTGACCTCGAAATTGCGCACCGCCTGGAGGCGGCCGATGGACTTGACGAGCGAAAGACTGCTCACAATTGTTGGTCCGCTGCGAAGCTGATCGAGCTTGCTGGTGCGCTCGCCCGGCGCGACCGACAGCATGTCGTCGAGCCGAGTTCTCTGGTCGAGAGTGACGCCGTCGCACAAGATGCGCCACAGCCGCGTCTCGACTCGTTGGCGCAGTCGCGCGATGAAGCGTTCCAACTGCGACACGCCAGGCAGGATGACCTTGTTCTGCAGCAGCCACGTCGCTGCGCGATCGAACAATGCGCTTGGCCGCTCCGTCCCCGTCCAGTTGATGGCGTAGAGCCAACGCGTGATGCGAAACCCGACGAGCTCGTTGGTGAAAGCAACGTAGCCGAAGTGCTTTTGGATTTCGCGAGCGTGGTCCTGGCGCTGCCGAGACGACCAGTAGTCCGCAAGCAGCCCTTCGCGCACGTCGACACGGATCTGCTTGGCGACAAACTCGATTGCCGCGCCTGGGATGCCGTCGCAGTCGTCGAGCATCGTGCCGAGGTAGCGCAGCGTGCACAGTTGCACGGCGAAGCCCAGCCTTAGCCCCGGGCCTCTTCGGCGCGCAACGAGTTCGTGATCGGCTTCGTCGAGGTAGAAGTACTTGGCGAGGTCTTCCTCGCTGGGCATGCCGACGTAGTGACCAAACCCCGCGATTTGTTCATCTGAGAGGAATCCGACGGGCATGTCAGACCCGCACGTCGGTCAACAGGACAACGGATTTGGATTGGTGTCGGGATCGCGACCGCTCCCGCAGGGGAATAGAAGCAAAGTCCCAGGCCGCGCGCGGCCGCAGCCAGGCGCACGACGACACACGAGCATGACTGCACGCGCAGTGGTTCAAAGAATTCACCCCAAGTCTCCGACTCGGGCAGGCCGACGCGCGGCGGCCTTCCTCGAGCACAAGCTGCATCGGGGCCAGGAGCACTTGACTCGGCGACTGGCAGGATGAATACTTGCCTCAAGCGTCTCAAACTTGATTCGTCAAGTCGCGCCAAGGCCACCCGCGTCCAAACGGGTGGCCTTTTTTATGGCCGCGCGTATCTAGGTCTAGTGCATGCCGGGAATCTCTGACGCCGTGCACCGAGCAAAAATGTCTTTCAGGGTCACGCTCGAACTGACCTCTCCCTGCTTGAGCCCGAGCAGCACGGCGATGTCATGGCTCTGTCCACGTAGGCACCGCTTCTTTCCCGCCAGCACCTGATAGGTCAGTTGGGCAGAGACCTGATGCGCCCGCGCCCAGGCGCTGACCGAAACGCCGCGGCGATCGAATTCGCTGCGAACTTCGTCAACAGTTCGAAGAGGTATGCTTTGAATCGCACTCATGCGCAGAAGTATACAAAAACATAATGATGTATTCATATATATCGTTTTCCCTTGATCGACTTGTCCTGGAGCGCCCGTGACGTTCGGACGTCGATTGCGAGAGGAGCGAGATCGGTTGGGGATGACGCAGCCGGCGCTGGCAGAAATCGGCGGCGTCAAGCGCCTGTCTCAGCATCTGTATGAGACTGACGTTCGCGTTCCAGCCCTCGAGTACTTGGTGCGGCTCAAAAATCACGGGCTCGACGTCGTTTACTTGATGTTCGGCACCCGGGGTCACGTTGCTCGTCCGGACGAAATTCGTCTGACCGCGCCTCAGCTCTCGACCATCTACCAGATCGTCGATCAATTTGCCGTGGATGACCGAGGCCAGCCGCGCGAGCTTGCTGACCGCGTGGCGCTGTTCAAGTTCTTGTGTGCTGCCCTGTCGGACACACCAGGAGAACTCGACGAGAACGACCTCCGGCAAAAGTTGGCTCGGTACGCTGGATCATGAGAGGTCATTGGGCCATGGCGCGGAAGTTCCTCGTCCGGATAGCGGACGCACTGGACTACGCCTGGTCAGGCGCCTGGTGGTGGGCAGCCATCTTGCGCGTCGAGTTGAGGCGTCTCGACCAGTTGCTGGAGATTGAGGGCGAAGACGCCTTCGTCACTCTGCAAGCAACGGAAAAGGTTCGAGATCTGGCATTGGCGGTCACGTACTTGAGGCCTGTCAGTGCACCGCTGCGTCAGGCGCTTGAGCAAGCGCAAAAGCGCGGCGTCAACCTGCACGATCTCCGGATACTGAACTTGAACCTCGACATCGTGGCTCGCAGCGACCGGCCCGCGTTTGTGCGAAGCCCCTTTTGGATGCCCATTCTTGGATGGATGGCGGCGACATTGACGGTGCTCGGCCAGATCCTCCTCACGGCACAAGTCGTCGTCGTGCGTGGATCGCTGCCAGCGAAATCACTGGCGATGCTTTGCGTCGCCGCAGTGATGATCTTCATCTGGCAAGGCTGGAGCCTGTACACGACGCGCGCCTGGAGTGTGGTCAAGCGCTGCGGGCCTCGTATCGATGCGCTCAGACTGGTGTGTGCCACGGCGTCGGTTCGGGAATTTCCTTCGGCGCGTCGACGCCAAACCTAGTCCGGTTGTTGAGGTTGCGCGTCAAGATGCAGCCCTGCGATCCAGCCAACGAAACCGAGTACGCAAGGGAGCGAACCGATGTTTGATTTTGGAAGTCTGTCTAGTGCCGGCAAGTCTGAAACGCCCGGCACGCTCGGAGCGTTGTTCGGTCAGCTCGACCGCAAGCAAACGCATACCACTCTGCGCGGTGTGCAAATCGCCGCGCTCGCCGCCCTGGATGCCCAAGCCGATCAACGCGACGTCGTCATCAAGCTGAGCACCGGCTCCGGCAAGACGGTCGTGGGGCTCGTCTACGCAGAGATGATGCGTCGTCGCTACAAGGGCGAAGCGGCGATCTACCTGTGTCCGACAAACCAATTGGTCGACCAAGTGATCCAGACGGGTGCGGCGATCGGCGTACCGGTGTCCACCTTCCAGTACAAGAGCCTTCCGCACGACGCATGGGCCGGGGATTCCGTGCTGGTCTGCACATACGACCGACTGTTCAATTCTCGGTCAACCTTCGTCAACAATTCCGTGCAGCCGTCATGCATCGTGCTCGACGACGTACATGCAGGCATCGAGCGCGTGCGCGGTGACTACACGACCAAGCTGCCCGACGCCCTCTACGAGCCAATCCGGGCGATCTTGCGACCGTTGTGTGAGTCCACTGACCCGGCGACTTGGCGGGGCATCGACCTGAACGCTGCCGACGCTTGGTACGAGGTTCCCTACTGGGTGTGGAGCAACGTCCACCAACAGGTTACGTCGCTGATCGGCCAATACGAGAAGGACGACAAGCAGGAGATGTTCTTCCGATGGGGCAACCTCAGCCGCTACGCTGAGCTTGCGCGCGTATGCATCTCTGGACGTGCAATCGAGTTGTCGCTGCCGGTGGCGGCCGTCGAGGAGAATCCGGTCTACTGCGGCGCAAAGCACCGCCTGTTCATGTCGGCAAGCATCAAGGACGGCTCGTCGATGATGTCCGACCTCGCGTGCGATCCAGCGGCTTTTACCCGGTTGATCGATCCGCTTGAAGATGAAGGCGCCGGCGAGCGGATGATCTTGCCTACCTCGCTCATCGGCCCCGGTGTCACCAAGGAAGAAGTCGCCAAGATCTGCGCGGGTTTCGCCAATCAGACGAACGTCGTCGTGCTGACGAGTTCTTCGGCGCAGGCGGGAGTCTGGACCAAGTCAGGTGCCTCGCTCTCGGAGGGCAAGGATGTCGACGCGACTATCGACAAGCTGAAATCGACCACCAAGAACTACGTCGTCTTCCCACAGCGCTTTGACGGGGTGGATCTCCCAGACGACGCCTGTCGCGTGCTGGTCATCGACGGTGTGCCAGCCGGCGATCGCCTGTGCGACCGCATCGATGCCGAGCGCCAGAAGGACTCGCCGGAATACGACGTGCGCACTGTCAATCGCTTTGAACAAGCGCTGGGCCGTGCGGTGCGATCGAGCGCCGATTTCGCAGCGGTACTGCTCGTTGGCAACGACATTGCATCGTTCATCGGAAAGAAGTCTGTCCGCGATCTGTTCGAAGGCCGGACACGGGTTCAGGTCGATCTCGGTCGCAAGATGGCCAAACTCAAGCCACAAGACAAGATTTCGGACGTCGTGCCGGGTCTGGTGTCGGCGCTGCTGATGCGCAACGATGGATGGCGAGCCGCTCACCGCGGTGAGGTGAGTGCGGCCCCCCGCATCACGCGTGCCGGTCAGACCGTTCACGAAAAGGTTGCGATCGCTGAACGCGGGGCGTGGATTCTGGCAAAAGCGCGCAACTTCCAGGGCGCTGTTGCCGTTCTGCGCGAGGCTTCCAATGACGAGCGCCTCCATCCGCTGCAGAAAGCCGAACTGCTATACCGGATCGGGACTTACCTGCACCAGTTCGATCCTGCCCAGGCTGCCACGGTCTACGGCGCAGTTTTCGCGATGAACTCGAACTTCGCCCGCCCTCCGATGGTCGCGGACAAGAAGTTCCAGCGCCTGCGTGATCAGGCCGTCGCTGTTGCCGCCTACTACGCGCTGTTTGACACCCCCAACGCCGCGCTGGCCAAGCTGGAGGAAATCAAGTCGAAGCTGTCCTTCGGTATGCCTGCTGATGTCGTCGAGCGCGGCTTGTACGAACTCGGTGCCGCGCTGGGTGCTGAGTCCAGCCGCCCGGAAAAGGAAACCGACCGGGGGCCGGATAACCTCTGGATTTTTGACGACGCGGCCCTCTGTATCGAGGCCAAAAGCGAAAAGGTCAAACCGATCAGCAAGTCCGATGCCGGCCAACTCTCGCTCAGCATCCAGTGGTCGAGAAGTTTCGTTGCGATGGACAGCGACCGCGTATTTGCCGTGTTCGCGACCAATGTCACGACGGCCGACCGTTCCGAAGATGTCCAGTTCGGGCCGCTCCTGTTCAACGAAGCCCAGATTTTCGACGTGGTCGACTGCCTACGAAAGCTTGTCCTTGGTCTTGCGTTCGACGGGCCGCTATTCAGCGATCCGGCGACCATCGGCAAAGCGCTTGCCGCGCACTCGCTGACTGGCCAACAAATCGTCGCCCGACTAACGAGGTTGAAGTGAGCGGCTCTGAACGGCTCCGTCACTGGGGGCTGCGAAGCCGGGGTCGCGAGCTCAATCGAGCTGCTTCTGACGCCCTAAGCTACCGGCAGTGTCCTACCCAACTCACCAGTTCGCCCCCTACCATGAAGGCCCATCTCTTTCCCTTTCGGGCGGACGTTGGAGCGCTTGCCGGCTAGCAAAACGATCGAAGACGTCCGCCGATGCGGCCAGCACTTGGCGCAGCTTGGCGTGATCGGCAGGAGAAAGGTTGGCGCTGCGCTCCAACACTTTGACGACTCGCACTATGTCGTCGGCGCTCAGGGCGGCCAGCGTCTGGTCAGACACTCCGTACAAGAGCACGAGAATCCCGTTGCGAAGCTCGTCGACTGACCTGACCGCACCGTGAACCCGACCAAAGAGGCCGGCTGCATTCGTTCCGTGGGCACCGTTCAGCCAATCAAGCATGGACTGATGGTTCGCCGAATCGGGAGTGCCATTCGGGAGCGGGGTCGGCGGCGACCGTTTCACCTCGGCCAACGTTCTCTCAGCCCACCGGTCGGGATGAGGAAACTCGTAGTACGGCAGTGCCGCGGCTGCGTATGCGTAGGCCAGCGGAACTCCGAGCCTTTCGAACTGCTTCGCGATTTCGTGTTGATCCGGGTCGAAGGCCGGGAGCACGCGACGCTGAACGTCTAGCTCCTTGATCTCAAGAGCGATCAAGTCAGCGTTGTCGACCAATCCGAACAAGTCGCCGCAGTACTTGCGAAGATCCGACCCCTGTTGGTTGGCGTACGGAGGGAACAGCTGAAGGCTGTGTCCTCGGCAGTATTCCTGGAGAGCTGCTTGGATTGCAGCCTGAACTTTGTTTTCTTTGCCTGTGACCATGATTCATCATAGGAGGCTCGGCAAAGCCGGGTCAAGCTCTCAGTATCCAGCGTCGTGTGAAGCTCGCTGCATGGCGAACGTGGCGAGTCCATTCTTGCGGTACCTGGTACGAACTCGTTGGGTCAAGAACGGACACCGTCGCTTTGCCTTCGACTGCAGCGCGCGCTCACCTATGAAAATGCACGCTATACCTTGTAGTGTTATTGCGCTCGCCGTGTCGAAATTGCGCCCACGTTATGAAAACGGCGCATTCGGTCATCGGCAAAGCTCTTCGTTGGGTAAGGCGGGCCCGCGGCATGGCGCAAGAGGAATTCGACACCGTTTCGAGCCGCACCTACGTCAGCGAGCTTGAGCGCGGCGTGAGGCAGCCGACCATCGTGAAGGTGGACTCCCTGTCGGCGACGATGCAAGTACATCCGTTGACCCTGCTGACGTTGAGCTACTGCCGGACGCTTTCGATCACGGAGTCAACCGCCTTGCTCGCGCGGGTCAGCGACGAGATCAAAGAGCTCGCGGCCTCGGCCGCCGCAAAGCGTTGATCAACGCTTCAATGCGATGCACGCATGGCGCGACGAAAAGAGCCTGTTCCATCGCGATCGCGCCTGGCGCGACATGTGGCTTCGCTCCGGTTCGAGCTTGGACTGACGCAACAGGCGCTCGGTGATCGTGCGGGGCTTCATCGCACCTACATCGGCGCGGTTGAGCGCGGGGAGGTCAACGTGTCGATCGACAACGTTGACCGATTGGCGACTGCTCTATCAGTCGATCCTTCGGTGCTGCTGCAGCCATAGACGCAGTAGATGTAGAGCGCGAAACCTGAGCCCTCGTGGGACGACACCGCGACGGTCTGACCTGCCGGATTGTCCCTGGCGAACCAGATCTTCCACCGCATCTGGCTGCTGAACTTTGCCTCCGCCGGCGCTGTCAACTAGCAGTCGCTCACGTCGAGAAATTCGGCAGTACCCAGGTCGCTATACTTCGCGTCGGATTGTGGTGACACGCCCCCCTGCTTTTCCTCCCTAAGCAGGCCCGTGCGATGACAGTTGCGTGGGTTCCAGCCCTGGCCTAGTGCCAGGGCTTTTCTACCTTCATCGCCGATTTGCGGGAGAAGCTGCTTCGGCCTTGGGCAAGTTGTAGGAGTCCCCTCGGCAGCCCGCCGCAGGCCACGTGAGAAATCGCGACCTGCCTCAAGTCGGGCTCACCTACAAGGTCGCATACTGCGACTGCAAATGAACACGACCCCACGCAGCGCCATCCTTCGCCGAATTCCATCCGGCGTTTGGGTGCTCGGCTTCGTCAGCATGCTCATGGACATCTCCTCCGAGATGATTCACAGCTTGCTACCGCTCTTCATGGTCTCTGCGCTGGGGGCCAGCGCTTTCGCAGTCGGCCTGGTCGAGGGAGCCGCCGAATCCACGGCGCTGATCGTTAAAGTCTTCTCCGGAACGCTGAGTGACTACCTCGGCAAGCGCAAAGGGCTCGCCGTGTTCGGGTATGCCCTGGGTGCACTGACCAAACCGCTCTTCGCGCTGGCCCCGACCATCGGTGTCGTGCTGACGGCCCGCCTGCTGGATCGGGTCGGAAAGGGAGTTCGCGGCGCACCTCGCGACGCCTTGGTGGCCGACATCGCGCCTCCCGAGCTACGGGGCACTGCCTTCGGGCTGCGCCAGTCCCTCGACACCGTGGGGGCGTTCCTCGGACCGTTGCTGGCGGTCACCTTGATGACTCTCTGGGCCAACGATTTCCGGGCGGTGTTCTGGGTCGCCGTCGTCCCCGGCCTCATGGCCGTTGTTCTGCTGCTGTTTGGTCTACGAGAGCCAAAGCATCGACAGGCCGGGCGCCGCGCCAATCCGATTCGGCGCGAGAGCCTGAAGCGCCTCAGCGGTTCGTACTGGTGGGTGGTAGGAATTGGCGCGGTGTTCACGCTGGCCCGGTTCAGCGAGGCATTCCTGGTGTTGCGAGCTCGGCAAGGTGGCATTCCCGTGGCCCTGGTACCGCTGGTCATGGTGGCGATGAATCTCGTCTACGCCGCATCTGCGTACCCCTTCGGCCGGCTTTCTGACCGGGTGGGCCACACCAGGCTGCTGGCCCTTGGACTGATCGTTTTGATCGTGGCCGACGTGGTGCTCGCCACTGACGATCACTGGATCGTCGTGCTCGCTGGTGTCGCCTTGTGGGGTATTCACATGGGGATCACACAGGGATTGCTGGCCACGATGGTCGCGGACACCGCTCCCGAGGATCTGCGCGGCACCGCGTACGGGTTCTTCAACTTGGTGAGCGGTGTCGCCATGCTCATTGCAAGCGGCATCGCAGGCTTGCTGTGGGATCGCATCGGGGCGCCCGCCACGTTCCTCGCCGGCGCGGCGGTATGTCTGGTGGCTCTGATCGCGCTGGCCTTGCAACCGATCATGCGTGGCCGATCCGACCTTTGACATGCGGAAATTCGATGCGCTGGCTCAACGCAGGGACGACGCCGTCGCGGGCAATGTCGCTGCCTGAAGCGCTGCGGCCAGCGTCGCCATTGCGTTGACACGCACGAGCGCCGCGGCTCGGCTGCGTTCTCAATGCCGGTGGGCGTGGTGCTCGTCGGGGACGTGCGCGTGTGCGTGACGAATGGGCGCATGGCGGTGGATGTGGCTGTGCGGGCCGTCGGGCATCGGATCGTGGGTGTGATCGTGGTGACCGTCTTCATGCGAATGCGCGTGCTCGTGCTCCGTCTCTTCGTGCTCGTGGTCGTGCTCATGTCCTTCGAAGAGGTGAAGGACGATCCCGGCGATCATCAGCGCGGCACCACCGAACATCCACGGGCTCGTGCCGCGCTCGCCGAGAGCCGCAGCGACGACAGCGCCGACGAAAGGTGCGAACGCGAACACGGAGCCGGTCCGGGCCGCGCCGAAGGCCCGTTGCGCCAGCAGGTAGAAGCGAAGGCTCAAGCCGTAGCCCGTGGCACCCACGACGAGCAAGGCGATCGCAGCCCAGACCGGTGGGGTCGGCTCGTGGAATGCAAATGCCAGTGCGGCCGTCGCAAGTGCCCCCAACGCGCCTTTGACCATGACGACCTGACCGGGGTCGCGTTCGGCGACGGCGCGCGACAGTGTGTTATCGACGCCCCAGGCTGCGGTAGCGGCCATGACGGCCAATAGGCCCGTGACCTGGCTGACACCTGTCTGCGCGCTGTCAAGCACCAGGGCCATCCCGCCGAGCGTTAGCAACGTCATCGCAAGGGCCACCCGCCGGTCTAGGGTCTCGTGGTACCAGAGACGCGCCAGCACGGCTGTGAAAACGGCCTCCAGCGTGAGCATCAGCGACGCACTGGTGCCACTCGTGTGTTGGAGGCCCCAGGCCAGGGCCACCGGGCCGACGGCCGCACCGAAGAAAGCCATCAAAACGATCCGCTGTCCGTCGCTGCGTTTCAGCCGCGCCTCTCGCTCAGCGGAGTGCCGGATGAGCGCACCGACGAGTGCGGCACCCGCGTAGAGAAGCGCCGCCGTCGAGAAGCTCCCAACGCCGACGCCAAATCGCTGCACGAGCGGCGTGCTGACACCAAACAGCAAGGCAGCGGTCAGCGCGATGAGGCCACCGCGCAGAGCAGGAAGAGTCGTCGATTCGGACATGAACCGCATGCTACAGGCGAGTGGGCTGCACCGGCGCAGTGGGTGCGCTCCGCCGGTACTTGCTTCGGAGCCTGTTGAGCAACGCGAGCTGACCCTGCGACAGCTCTGTTGCGCACTTTTGTGGCAATCCAGGGCCGTGTCGCATGGATGCTCGCGACCTTGCGCACTCAGTCAACTTGTCCACACGCTTGTCCCCTGTAGCGGGGGACAACACGCAGACGAACTGGCCATTCGATGGGTTGGTGCTGTCGGCGAACGAACATCGTCTGCCGGGCCGACTTGGGTGAGCTACTTCGAGGCCTCTTTGCAGGCCTGTACCTGGGCCTCGTAGCGGTTCTTGCGCTGCTGGTTCAAGTACGGCGTCGACTGCGCGCGCGGGCCATGGTCCAGCGGCAAGACGAGGCGATCGGGCATCGCACACTTCGCGGGCCCGGCCGACGTCGGTGCTGACGCCTCATAGACGTCGCCGTTGGGCTTAGCTTGGGCTTGGTGGGCCTTGCGGGCCTGCTCGATGGCATGCCAGTCGGGGCCGGCGACGGCCGGCAACGCGGCGGTAAAAGTAAGAACGCTGACGAGAGAGATGAAGAGCTTGTTCATGATGTTTTCCTGAAATTGAGAGAGGGATGGGCATGCGTTTGGACATACCGAAACACGAGCGACAGAGGTCGCTTCCTCAGATCAATCCAGCCACCTGCAAAAGCTGATGCGTATCGGAACGTGCTTGCGGCAACGCGGCTTTGAAAGGAACCTCAGTTCTGGCCGGTGCGTCGGGGCAGGCGCGAACCAGGTGAATGACTCGGCAACCTTCGCTTCGACGGTGAGGGTGTGCGAAATCGGCGCCGGGGCCGCGTAGCACAGCGCGCAAGGCACACAGTCCGACGCCTCGGGCATACCCTGGCTCGTCAATGCGTGTGCCGGTATGGCCCGTACTTCCTGCGTCGCCGAGCTCGATGCGTGGGCGCCCGTGGCGATCAGCGCCAGGCACAACCACACCAAGGCGGCAGCGAGGGCACACCATCGGTGAACGCGTTCAACCCGCGGCATGCTGCCTTCTCCAGAACGCGAGCCGAAACGCCTTGCGCTCGCGGGGCCGACGCATCAAGAGGTAGACCGCCGGGATCACGAACATCGACAGCAGCGGCGCCGTGATCATCCCGCCGACCATCGGAGCGGCGATGCGCTGCATCACCTCCGAGCCAGTGCCGGTGCCCCAAAGGATCGGGAACAGGCCCGCGAGGATCACCGCCACCGTCATGGCCTTGGGGCGAACTCGGAGCACTGCACCTTCGCGGATCGCGTCCAGCAGATCGGCTTCGCTGGTCTTGCGCTCGTCGAGGCGCTCGCTCCAGGAGTTCTTCAGGTACAGCAGCATGATCACGCCGAACTCGGCCGAGACACCCGCGAGCGCGATGAACCCGACCGCTCCTGCGACCGACAGGTTGTAGCCCAGCAGGTACAGCAACCATATGCCACCGACCAGCGCGAACGGCAGCGTCGCCATCAGCAGCAGCGCCTCGTCGAAGCGCTTGAAGGTCAGGTACAGCAGCACGAAGATGATCAGCAGCGTGAACGGCACGACGACCTTCAGCTTGGCCGTGGCGCGCTCCAGGTACTCAAATTGTCCCGACCACGACACCGAGTAGCCGGGCGGAACCTTCACCTGCTCGTTGACCGCACGCTGCATATCGTGCACCGCCGAGCGCAGGTCGCGGCCACGGAGATCGACGTACACCCAGCCCGACAGACGCGCGTTCTCGCTCTTGAGCATTGGCGGGCCGTCGACGATCGCGACCTTCGCCACGTCCGACAGGAGGATGTGGGCACCGCTCTCCGTGACGATCGGCAGCGACCGAATGCGCTCCACCGAATCGCGAACTTCGCGCGGGTAGCGCACGTTGATCGGGAATCGCGCCAGGCCCTCGACCGTCTCGCCTACGTTCTCCCCGCCGATGGCCGAGGAGACGACCGCCTGGACGTCGACGATGTTCATGCCGAAGCGCGCCGCCGCGTCGCGATCGATCTGCACGTCGATGTAGCGTCCGCCGGTCAGGCGCTCGGCGAGAGCGGATGACACACCGGGCACCGTTTTGACGATGCGTTCGATATCGCTCGTGATGCGGTCGATCACGGCCAGGTCGGTGCCCGCCACCTTCACGCCTACCGGACTCTTGATGCCGGTGGCCAGCATGTCGATGCGGTTTCGGATCGGCGGCACCCAGATATTCGCTAGGCCCGGCACCTGGACGATCCGGTCGAGTTCATTGACGAGTTTGTCCTGCGTCATCCCCGGTCGCCACTGATCGCGCGGCTTGAACTGGATCGTCGTCTCGAACATTTCCAGCGGCGCCGGATCGGTGGCGGTCTCGGCGCGGCCGGCCTTGCCAAACACGCTCGCCACCTCGGGCACAGTCTTGATCAGTCGGTCCGTTTGCTGCAGCAACTCCGACGCCTTGCCCGCAGAGAGTCCCGGCAGTGCCGACGGCATGTACAACAGATCGCCCTCGTCGAGGGGCGGCATGAACTCGCCGCCGATGTGCTGAAGCGGCCAAGCGCTGATTGCAAGCAGGACGGCCGCGACAACGAGTGTGAGCTTGGGAGCGCGCAACACCGCGTTGAGCAGGGGTCGGTAGAGCGCGATCAGCCACCGGTTCAACGGGTTGGCGTTCTCGTCGGGGATGCGACCGCGGATCAGGTATCCCATCAGTACAGGGATCAGCGTAACGGCCAAGCCGGCAGCTGCGGCCATCGAGTACGTCTTCGTGAAGGCCAGCGGCGCGAAGAGACGACCCTCCTGAGCTTCGAGCGTGAAGACCGGGATGAAGGACAGTGTGATGATCAGCAGCGAGAAGAACAGCGCGGGGCCGACCTCGGCCGCGGAGTCGCCGATCACCCGCCAGTGAGCTTCTCCTGTGAGTTCCTGATCCGGATGCTCATGTCGCCACTGTTCGATGTGCTTGTGGGCGTTCTCGATCATCACCACCGCGGCGTCGACCATCGCGCCGATGGCGATCGCGATGCCTCCCAGCGACATGATGTTGGCGTTGACGCCCTGGTAGCGCATCACGATGAAGGCGGACAGGATGCCGAGCGGCAGCGAGACGATGGCCACGAACGCCGAGCGCAGATGGAACAGGAAGATGAAGCAGACCACCGCGACGACGGCGAACTCTTCGATCAGCTTGTGCGTGAGGTTGTCCACAGCCCGCTGGATGAGGCTCGATCGGTCGTAGACCGGCACGATCTCCACGCCTTTGGGCAGGCCGGCTTGCAGGGTCTTCAGCTTTGCCTTGACGGCCTCGATGGTCTCCATCGCGTTCTTGCCGCTGCGCATCACGATCACGCCGCCCGTGGCCTCGCCCTGTCCATCCAACTCACCGATGCCGCGGCGCATCTCGGGGCCGATCTGGATCCGCGCGACGTCGCCCAGCCGCACCGAGACGCCGGCGGGCGTGGTCAGCAGAGGGATCTTCTGGAAGTCCTCGAGCGATTTCAGGTAGCCCGAAGCGCGCACCATGTACTCGGCCTCGCCAAGTTCGAGCACCGAGCCGCCCGTCTCCTGGTTCGCCTTCTGGATCGCGTCCACGACCTTGCCTTGCGGGAGGTTGTAGGCGCGCAGCTTGTCCGGATCCAGGACGACCTGGTATTGCTTGACCATCCCACCGATGGACGCCACTTCGGCCACATTCGGTACGGTCTTCAACTCGTATTTGAGGAACCAGTCCTGCAGCGTGCGCAACTGTGAAAGATCGTGCTGACCGGTTCGATCGACCAGCGCGTACTCGTAGACCCAACCCACGCCGGTGGCGTCCGGCCCCAAAGAGGCTTTGGCGCTGGCGGGGAGCCTCGACTGCACCTGGTTCAGGTACTCCAGCACGCGGGAGCGCGCCCAGTAGAGGTCGGTGCCGTCATCGAACAGCACGTAGACGAAGGAGTCGCCGAAGAACGAGTAGCCGCGTACCGCCTTCGCGCCCGGCACCGACAACATCGTCGTCGTCAGCGGATAGGTGACCTGGTTCTCGACGATCTGCGGCGCCTGGCCCGGGTAGGTCGTGCGGATGATGACCTGCACGTCGGACAGGTCGGGCAAGGCATCGAGCGGCGTCTTGCCCACTGACCAGACACCCCACGCGGCGATCATCACGGTCGCCAGCAGGACGAGGAACCGGTTGTAGATCGACCAGCGGATGAGCTTGGCGATCATTGCTTCTTCTCCATCGCGCCCATAACTGGCTTGGGCTCGATGTGGGTCAGCACCGGCAAGCCGTCTTTGTTCATCGTGAAAGCGAACTGCACGGTTGCGCCGGGTTTGACGCTCGGCGGAATCCCTGCCGGAGGGATCTGAAACTCCATCGTCATCGCGCCCCATTGCATGGAGGCGATGGGCCCGTGGGACAGCGTCACGCTCTCCTTGCTGACCGTTTCGACCTTGCCCACCCCGTGATGCTCTTGAGCTGCCGCCGGTTGTTCTGCCGGGGCTTTGACGGAGGCGTCCATCGAGCGCGTGCCAATTCCCTTGAGGCTGGCCTCCGAATCGACGAGGAACTGCCCTGAGACCACGACCTTTTGCCCAAGATCCAAGCCCCGCTTGATCTCCGTCTGGCCTTTGGATTCGATGCCGATCTCGACGTCGACCGGCCGGTAGGTGCCGTTCGCCTCGGCGAGCATCACGACACTGCGCTGGCCGGTCTGGATGACGGCCTCCGTGGGTACCGTCAATCCTTCCTGGGCACGAGTGCTCAGGGCTACCGTCACGAACATGCCCGGCACCAACTGAGCACCGGGGTTGGCCAGTTCGACGCGCGCCTTCAGCGTGCGCGTGGCGGCATCGACTTCCGGCAGGATGGCCTGAACAGTGCCCTTGAAGACGGCGTTCGGCAGCGCTGCGGATCTGCCTTCGACCGCTGCGCCAGGTCGCAGCAGGGCTGCTTGGCTCTCGGGCACGTCGGCGTTGGCCCAGACGGTGGAAAGGCTGTTGATGCGAAACAGGGTGGCGCCGGGCATCACCGTCATGCCTTCGCGCGCCATCAGCTCGACCACGACGCCGCCGACCGGCGCAACGAGGGTGACGCGGGGCTGCACCTTGCCGCTCGCCTCGAAGAGAGCAATCTGGGTGTCGCTCATGCCGACTTGACGCATGCGTTGACGCGCGCCGTCGACCAAGCCCGCCAGATCCTTCCCTTGCATGCGACTGACCGCCAGGAACTCTTCCTGCGCGGCCACCCAGTCAGGCACATAGAGATCGGCGAGCGGCTGGCCCTTGGCGACGTGGTCCAGGGTCGCGCGCACACGCAGACGCTCGATGTATCCGGTGGCGCGCGCCTGCACGACCGCTTGTTCACGCTCGTCGAAAGCGATGTTGCCCACCGCTTCAACCCGAGGGGTGAGGCTGCCGCGGACGACTTCCGCCGTCCGCAAGCCCAGGTTCTGCTGAACGCGCGGGCTGACCGAGACGTGGTTCTCATCGGTACCAGCGTCGGCGTACACCGGCACCAGCTGCATGTCCATGAACGGCGATTTTCCCGGTTTGTCGAACTTCTGGGCCGGCACCATCGGGTCGTGCCAATAGAGGACCTTCTTGCCCGTAGAAGGATCCATGGATCCTGCTGTCGACGCGGCACCTCCGGCAGTCGGTGCGGCGCCCATGGTTGGCGCGGTGCCAGACATGCTGGCGCCACGATGGACGCCGAGAGCGAAGAGGCCATAGCCACTCGCGCCGAGAAGTCCGGCTGCGATGAGGACGATGACCAGGGATTTGAGTTTCATGGAGTTCTCCAAAGCGTGCGAGATCACGGCTGTACCGAGGTGGCAACGTGGTCGGCCGGGGTCAGATAGTTCAGTTGGGCCCACAGGCGCGCGGTGTCCATCTCCAGGCGGAGCTCATCCATCCGGGTGTCGATCTCGGCTCGGCGGGCCTCAAGAACGGCGTTGAGCGAGCCGGTGTTGCCGCGATACGCTGCGACCGCCGCTTGGGTGCGTTGCGAGGCGAGCGGAAGGAACGAGCTGTCGTAGCGCTTCAGGCGATCGCGATCGCTCTCCCACTCCAGCAGCATTTCGCGTGTCTCGGCGGTGTGTTCGCGCGTCGCTTCCTCGAGATGGGCATGGGCCTGTGCCACTACGGCCAGCTTGGCGGCGACGTCTCGGTCCTGGCGGTTCTTCTGATCCCACTGGAGGGGAACGGACAGCCCGATCGAAACCATGTTCGAGTAGCTCGACCCTCGCTGGCTGTACATCAGCTCGACGCTCCAGTCCGCCTTCTTGTTCGCCTGCGCGACTGCGGCGTCGGCCTGAGCCATCTGCTCCTGCTTGGCCATCACGGCAAGGTCGGGGTGATGGGCAAGCTGCGTATCCAGCGTCGCCGGATCCAGATGCGTCGTTTCCATCAGGGGCGGCGCACCCAGTGCCTGGCTTGCCGGTTCACCTATCCACCGGGCCAGTTGCGTCTTGGCTGTTGCCAGTTGGCGGTCTGTCACAGCGATGCGGTCCTCTAGCTGCGCGACGGCGGATCTGGCGGCAAAGACATCGGCCTGCGAGCCACGACCGGCCCGGTACGCCGAGTCGGCAGCTTCAACCTGCAGCCGTGCCTCATCGCGTTGCGTGGCGAGCACGTCGTGCATGCGCTCTTGGTAGTGCCGATCCAGCCACGCCATCGCGGTGTCGCGCTGGAGGTTGGCGAGCGTGAGTTCTCGGCTTGCATGCGCGGTCTCCGCTTCGCGCTCATAGCGCGCCGCGCGCGCTTGGCGCTTGTCAGCTCGCGTGATCTCTTGCATGACACCGATCGTGCGCATCGTCATGAAATCCCGCGTCAGGCTGCCCGCATCGGGCCCATTGACTGGCAAGTTGCTGAGGCCGATCTTCAGGGTTGGATCGGGCAACTGACCTGCAGAAACAGCCATCTCGCGGGCAGCGAGCGCTGCGTTGTCCTGCGCGACCAAGCCTTGAGAGCGGTTCTGAGCAAGCTGCAGCGCTTGCTCAAGGTTCAGCGACTCAGCGGCTCGGGCTGCAAACGGCGCCAACGACGCGCCGATCGCGACAGCGAGCAGGCCAGCACTAGCCGCCCGCAGGGGACGTCGGGCGCGGCGCGGTTGCGCCGGGGTGACAAAGGACATGAAATTCTCCAGACAACGAAACGGATCCGATCGGTACGTTGTCCTTGCCTTGACGCCACGGGCGTAGCAGGACGAGCGCAACCGATGCGCTGTCGACCCTCACGGGCAGATCAGCGCGACGTCGTCTGAAATTTCAAATTTGCCAGCAGCAGTGCAAGACTGTGCGTGGAGGTGTCGCAGCCGCCAGGTCACTCGACGACGGGGCGTCGAACCTCGCTGGAATGGGTGTCGCGACCACAGCCGGAACAGCGTAGAGGCTGTTCAGGATCAGGGCCGGAGCGGCCAAGCTGGAGACATGGTCAGGCTGCTGGTCGTGATGACAGCAGGCATCGCACAGGTTGGGGGCAGCAGCGTCAAGACGGCCCTGCATGCTGTCGCAATTCAGCATGGCGCTCTGGGAGGAATCCGAAGCCGTCGTAACCTTGGGCCCGGGCATCCCCATGGCGTCGTCCACAGCTGCGATGGACGACGCCTGGGGTTGTTGCCCGGTCAATCCCATCTGCGAGTAGCTTGGACACGCATAGGCCGACACGGCGACCTGCGTCAGAACCATCACCAAGATCATCCAGCGCGCAACCAGCCGCCTCATCCCGCGTGTCATGGACGCACCTCCGCCGCAAGTCGGCTGGCGCCGGCTTTCGCGTTGAGGACTACGTGGAGGGCCATGAACTTTCGAAGGGTGGTCTAAAAGCTGGTGCCTTGAGGCTACGTTCACAAGTCTATCGCTTGCGGCCGTTGGTGTCTTGCTGATGAAGACGACGTTTTTTGAGATCGATCAACTGTAGAGAAGTTCAAGACTTTTCGAGGTCTTCGAGGATCGGACAGTCGGGACGTTGGTCGCCGTGGCAGCAATCGGCCAAGCGGTGCAGCGTTTGTCGCATCTGAGCCATCTCCGCCATCCGCCGATCGAGGTTCTCGATATGGGCCAGCGCGATGCGCTTCACGTTGGAGCTGGCGCGCCGTGGGTTCTGCCACAGCTTCACCAGCTCGGCGATCTCGGCCATGCTGAAACCCAGATCGCGCCCGCGCCGAATGAACCTCAGCGTGTGCACTTCGCGGTCACCATACTGGCGATAGCCCGAATCGGTGCGCGCGACGTTTGGGAGCAATCCCAGGGACTCGTAGTGGCGAACCATCTTGGCAGACACACCCGAACGGGTTGCCGCCTCGCCGATGTTGAATCGCTCGGTAGAGAGGTTTGAAACAGTCATTTGTCGAGGCCTCGCCAACGCTTGAGCAGGAGGGAATTCGTGACGACGCAGACGCTGCTGAACGCCATGGCCGCGCCGGCGATCGCCGGGCTGAGCAATCCGAATGCCGCCAGCGGAATGCCAATCAGGTTGTAGATGAACGCCCAGAACAAATTCTGACGGATCTTGGAGTAGGTGCGACGTGAGACGTCGATGGCCTCGGCAACCAGTGAGGGATCGCCGCGCATCAGGGTGATGCCCGCGGTCTGCATCGCGACGTCGGTGCCGGTGGCCATGGCCATTCCGATGTTCGCCGCCGCGAGCGCCGGCGCGTCGTTGATCCCGTCGCCGACCATCGCCACCCGGACACCGCCGTTCTGGAACTCGGCGACGATCGCGGCCTTGCCGTCCGGGAGAACCTCGGCACGCACGTCGGGGATCCCGAGCTCGCGCGCGACGGCGTTGGCACTGCCAGTGTTGTCGCCCGTGACCAGTGCAGTTCGAATGCCCGCTGAGTGCAGCGCCTCGACGGCTTTCACCGCCGACGGCTTGATGGCGTCGCCGAAGGACAGCATGCCCACCAGGGTCGCGGCGCCGTCGGTGACGTCAGCCATCCAGGATACGGTGCGACCGAGTCGCTGCTCGTCCTGGGCCACATGGCTCAGAGTACCCCGGTCGACGCTCAATTCGCTCATCCACCGCGGGCTGCCCAGCCGCAGTTCTCGACCTTCCACGGTTCCTGCGATGCCTCGCCCGGGACTCGCCTTCACGTTGCTGGCCGGCGCGAGCGTCATTCCGGACTTTGCTGCCGCTTCGATGACGGCGCGCGCCAAGGGATGCTCGCTTCCGACCTGGAGCGACGCGGCAGCGACCAGAAAGTCACTTTTATCGCCGGTCGGTACCTTGTACGACAGCAAATCTGGTCGGCCTTCGGTCAGCGTGCCGGTCTTGTCGAAGACGACCATCTTGACGGCGTGCGCCGTCTCGAGCGCTTCGGCGTCCTTGATGAGGATGCCTCGCTGTGCGGCCGCTCCCGTTCCCACCATGATCGCAGTCGGTGTGGCCAGCCCCAACGCACACGGGCACGCAATGACCAATACCGCCACGGCGTGGAGGATGGCCACAGGCCAGTTGCCTGTTCCGAATCCCCATCCAAGGAGCGTGACCATCGCGATGGCCAACACGACCGGTACGAAAACTGCACTAACCCGATCGACGATGCGCTGAATCGGAGCCTTCTTCGCCTGCGCGGATTCGACAAGGCGCACCACACGCGCGAGAGTTGTCTCGCCGCCGATTGCCGTTGTGCGCACGAGCAGAAGCCCTTCTGCATTGACGGCACCGCCCGTGACATGGTCGCCACGGCGCTTGGCAACGGGAAGGCTCTCTCCCGTGATCAACGATTCGTCGGCCTGGCTCTCGCCCTCGACCACAACGCCATCGACAGCAATGCGTTCTCCGGGTCGCACGACAACCAGGTCATTGAGCGCGACTTGCCCGACCGGGACATCTGTGTCGATGCCGTTGCGTCTCACCCGCGCGGTGGTGGGCCGTAGCGCGTTCAACGCACGTATCGCATCCGTGGTTTGGCGCTTGGCCCGGGTCTCAAGCCACTTGCCCAGCAGAACGAGGGTGATCACGACGGCCGACGCTTCGAAGTACAACTGCGGCATGTGTCCGGGCTCAGCGCTGAGCAGTTCGTACAGGCTTAGACCGAACCCCGCCGACGTTCCGAGCGCGACCAGGAGATCCATGTTCCCGGTGTGAGCCTTGATCGCGCTCCACGCCGCGCGGTAAAAGCGCGCGCCCAGCCAAAACTGCACCGGCGTCGTCAGGGTGAGCTGGATCCACCCGTTCAACATCCAGTGCTCACCGAACCATTCACCGACCATGCCGATCAAGAGCGGGGCCGACAGCAGCGCTGACATTGCGACGGGCCACCAGGTCGGTAGAGACACCGATGCAGACGCCGGCGCGATATCCGCCGCATCCTCGGCCGTGTAGCCAGCGCGCTCGACGGCGGCCAGGAGTGCAGGCATGTGGACGTCCCCGGCGACGCCGACCTCCGCGGTTTCGGTCGCGAGGTTGACTGCGGCAGAGATCACGCCGGCGACTTTCTGCAGCGCCTTCTCGACGCGTCCAGCACAGGATGCACACGTCATTCCGCCGATGCGAAGACGAGCCGTGCTCGCGCTGATAGCGTAGCCGGCCTTCTGAACGGCTGCGCTGAGCGCGTTCATGTCGACCGCGTCCGAAACCGTCGCCTTCTCCGTGGCTAAGTTGACGCTCGCCGACGTGACGCCAGGCACCGCAGCCAAAGATTGCTCGACTCTTGCGCTGCAGGAAGCGCAGGTCATCCCTTCGATCGGAAACGTCCATTCCTGGCCTGCGTGCGCAATCGGGGCCGGGATTGCGAACTTGCTGTCGAGGTCGAACTCCAATGTTTCCATGAACGCAGTCTCAACCCTCCAACCGTGGGAGAGTCAAGCGCTTTCGAAACCTGCGCCGGCTGCATGGCCGCCCGCACGGCGACCTTGACCTTCCCACCGTGGGAACGATCACAGTCAGTCACTCCACTTCCAGGAGCTTCAATGACTGTATTCAATGTGCAAGGTATGAGCTGTGGCGGCTGTGCCAGCCGTGTCACCAGGGCAGTGCAAGCCGCCGACCCATTGGCTCAAGTACAAATCGATCTGGCAAGGCAAACCGTCAGCGTTGAATCGACGGTTGAGCGCGAAGTCCTCACCAACGCGCTGACGGCCGCGGGCTATCCCCCGCACTGATCCACGCTCCGGCGTGTCAACAAGTTCAGGCGCTTCGCTCGCCTGGGCAGCACGCGAGGCTGCTGCAGGCATTTCGCGCCGGTCAGGGATGCTTCTTCATCCAGGCGTCAAGCTGCCCGATCTCTCTTTGCTGATCCTTCATCATCTTGGCGGCCATGGCCTTGATTTCAGGTGACTTGCCTTCGGCTACTTCGACCTTGGCCATCTTGACGGCCTGCTCGTGATGCATCTTCATCATCATCGCGAAGTCCTTGTCGGTGTCGCCGGTCATCTTCATCTGGGACATGCCGTCCATCCCCGACTTCATGGCTTGGCTCATGTCGTCGGAGCCGTGCATCGATCCGCCCATGGGGCCGCTCGCGCCTTGCGCGAAGACACTGCCACACGAGGCAATGAGGACTGCCGCCGCCGTAAGCCGCGATGACGATGTGAAAGTCTTGGGTTGCATTTGAGTTCTCCTTGGGGTTGTTGAAGTTTTCGTGCGCGCGCCATCCCGTAGGATGGTCGGTCGAGTCAAGACGACATGCTTCGGCATTCTTCGGCGCAGCGTCGGCAGGCTGCCGCGCAAGCTTGGCAGTGGTCCATCGTGTGTTTGCCGCACTCCTGTGCGCACCGGTCGCAGGCGTCGGCGCAGAGCTTGCAGATCGCCACCGCATCTTCGCTACCGCGCGCCATTGCTCCCGCGGCCAAGGTGCAGATCGCCGCGCAGTCCACGTCGTTGCCGATGCAACGGGCCATCGCGGTGACGTCGGGCTCCTGCAAGCAAGCCGCAGCACAATGGTTGCACGCGGTGGCGCAGGCGTAGCAGGCTTCGATGCAAGAGGCGTTTTTCTGGTGTGACATGGACTCTCCTAAGGCCGAGTGAGACGGATGGTCTGCGGTCGAAGCAAACGTTGTTCCCTTCGAATTTAGGAATCCTGAGGCGAGCAGTTACCTGCCTGCGTCGTCCGAACGCGGCATCTCCTTCGATCGGAAAACGCTGCTGCAAGCAGCTTTCGCTGACCCGTTAGATCGTCCTCATTTCAAGCGCTTCAGTTCAACGTCGAGCGAGATCGCTGCGTTCGACTTGTTCGTCCACATCCAGCAGTAGTCCTGATCGCTGGGTGCGTTCAGCTCGCCTTTGGAATCGCCCACACCTTCCTGCTTCGCAGCGAAATGCACCGCCTCGCCGACGTGGTGATGGATGTTGAAGTCGAGTGGCGCCGAGGCTTCAAAGTGCCAATCGACCTTGTCACCGGCCTTGAGGTCGCCGCAGTACTCGACCAACTTCCCCGGCGCCGCTGAGAAGTGCTGATGGGCGTGGCCTTGCGCGTCCCAGGCGATGTCCGAGTCGTCGGCATGAGCGAAGAGCGGGATCGCCATGGCGGCGAGTACCGCCAGGTGAAGGTGTTTCGCTCGCAAGCGTCGCGACATTTTTGTCAATCGATCCATATGGGGCATGGTTTTGTTCATGTTGAACGTCGACGTACGGCTACATCGCCATGGGTGGTTGCTGAGTGGTCAGGAAGGCGGCCGCCGCCAGAGCGATCAGAAGGAGTACGGACTCGACGCGAAGGATGGCGATGACCCGTGGGCTGGCGCTCGACGACTTCATCAACGACGGAAAGCCAACCAGCTTGTTGTAGCCACCGAGGGCGACCGCCAATCCAATGAACGCGAGCTTCACGAGCAGTGCCGTTCCATAGGGATTGCCCATCACGTTCTGAACTGTGCCGACGCGTTGGAAGGCGTTGTAGACGCCGGTCGCGAAGATGCCGATCAGGGCGATGGTCGCCGCGTGCGAGAGCAGCGTCAGGTAGCGGTTGATCACCGCGGTGTCGTGCGCTGCTGCATAGGTGCGTGGCAGGACGAGCCAACCGCCAACGGCCACACCTCCCAGCCAAAGCGCGATCAGCAGCAGGTGGACCCACTCGACTGCGAGTCCGAACGTGAACATGCCGTTGTCACCGGCGTGGCTGACAGACGCGCGGCTCGCTGCGAATCCAAGGAGGAGTACCACGATGGTGGCGTCCGTGCCCGGAGACTTCCAGGAAGTCGCGCTCAACCCGCCAATCGCCACAAGGATCACGACGCCAACCAGCGCCGCATGCCCGTAAGCCGTCTGCGAGACCGTCATCCAGAGCATGCTGCCTGCTGCCGTGAGAGAGTCGCCCATCATGACAGCAGCGGCCGCCCACACGACTCCGATCAAGGCGACCAGGCAGAGCCCCACCGCCTGCAGCTCGGTTCGGTGCAACGCCGGAAAGACGCGCGGGTCAGTGGGCCCGGTCGCACGGCTGCGCAACCAGAACCGTGCGAACAGCGTCCCGACGATCCAGGAGAATCCGGCGTTGAGCAATACGGCCGAGCCGAGTTGCAGCAGCGAGGCAGCCGACATCACTTCACCGTGAACTTGAAGTCACCGGTTCGGCGATGGCCGTCGTGGCTGACTGCCACCCACAGGACGCTGTAGGCGCCTGAGGACAGCGTCGGGACTTCCAGATGCAGCGTGGTGCCGTCAGTCGCATCGACTTTCGCCTTCGCGGTGGCCACATCCTTGCCCGCCGCGTCCTTGACGGTCACCGCGCTGAATGCCTCTTCGACCTTCTCGTTGAAGGTCAGGGAGATTTCCTTCGGAGCGACTTCCACCGTGGCCCCGGCCGCCGGGCTGGAACTCTTCAAGGATGCGTGCGCCGCAGCAACCTGGCTGAAAAATGCGGTGGTCGCGAGAACGAGCGCCAAGCCGAGTGCGTTGAGCTTCTTCATGATGTCTACCTTCGGGGGAGTTGGAAAGGGAACGGAATCGCGAACTTACTTCGCAACTTCAAGGCTGGTGACGGTCAACGCGCCACCCACTCTGTCGGCGACGAAATGGATCTTGTCGCCGACCTTGACTTGACCCAGCATGGCCGGATCCTTGACGCGGAACACCATCGTCATGCCGGGCATGCCCAGGTTCTTGAGCTCGCCGTGCTTGATGGTCAGCTTGCCCGCGTCCTTGTCGACGTTCTTGACTTCGCCTTCGGACATCGAGCTCTGGCCGGCGGACGCCGGGGCCATTGGCGCCATGGCGGCCATCTGCGCCGCGGCACTCGTTGCAAAGGTGAAGGCAGAGGTGGCGATCAGCGTCGCCAGAGTGATTTTCGAAACGTTCTTCATGGTCTTCCTTTGGAAGTTGAGGGAGGGTTACTCGTGACCGCCATGGCCGACGGGCTTGCGAACCGTCATCTCCATGGTCATGGTCTTGTTTGCGGGCGGCATCGACTGGCCGCCGACGCCGGTTGTCCGCTCTGCGGGTGGCAATTCGCCTTGCCATTCGTAGGCGACCGTTCCGGCGGGATGCTTGTACCAACCCGGGTCTTTGTAGTCGCCAGGCTTCTGGTCCTTGCGCACCTTGAGTACCGTGAACATGCCACCCATCTCGACGCCACCGAACGGGCCTTCACCGCCCATCATGGGAAGCGTGTTCTCGGGAATGGGCATCTCCATGCCGCCCATCGAACCGCCGCGGTCACCCATCACCATGTAGTCGGGCACGATCTTGTTGATCTTCTCGACGACGCCTTTCTGGTCGACGCCGATCATGGTCGGGACGCTGTGCCCCATTGCGTTCATCGTGTGGTGCGATTTGTGGCAGTGGAATGCCCAGTCGCCGGGCTCGTTGGCGACGAATTCGACGGCCCGCATCTGCCCGACGGCGATGTCCGTCGTGACTTCCGGCCACCGGGACTCGGGCCGCGTCCAACCACCGTCGGTACACGTCACGGCGAACTCGTGACCGTGCAGGTGGATCGGGTGATTGGTCATGGTGAGGTTGCCCGCCCGGATGCGCACCTTGTCGCCTTGGCGAACCACCATCGGGTCGATGCCCGGGAATGCTCGGCTGTTGAACGTCCAGAGGTTGAAGTCGAGCATCGTGTTGACCTTGGGCGTGAAGCTGCCCGGGTCGATGTCGTAGGCGTTGAGCAGGAACACGAAGTCCCGGTCGACGCGCATGAAGTTCGGATCCTTCGGGTGGGTCACCCAGAATCCCATCATTCCCATCGCCATCTGCGCCATCTCATCGGCGTGTGGGTGGTACATGAAGGTGCCGGGCCGTCGCGCGACGAACTCGTAGACGAATGTCTTGCCAGGCTGGATTCCGGGCTGGGTCAGTCCGGTCACGCCGTCCATGCCGTTGGGAAGGCGCTGACCGTGCCAGTGAACGCTGGTGTGCTCCGGGAGCTTGTTCGTCACGAAGATCCTGACGCGATCACCTTCCACCACTTCGATGGTCGGGCCCGGGGACTGGCCGTTGTAGCCCCACAGGTTTGCCTTCATCCCAGGAGCGAGTTCTCGTACGACGGGCTCGGCGACCAGGTGGAACTCCTTGACGCCGTCGTTCATGCGCCAGGGCAGCGACCAACCGTTCAAGGTGGTAACCGGGTAGTAAGGGCGTCCGTTGGTGGGCAGCGGCGGCGGCGTCGTTGCCGCGCCATTCATAGTCACAGCTTGCGGCAGCGTTGCGGCGCCGACTCGGCTGACGGCGGCAGCGCTGATGGCGACAGCCCCCGCGCCCATGAAAAAGTCTCGACGGGAGGTCATTGGACGGTACTCATTTGAGAATTGGTGGAGCCGCCGGTCACGGCGGACTGGAGCGCGGTGTCGGCGATCCAGAAATCGCGCTGCGCCTCGATCGCGGCGTTCACGCTGGTCATCTGGTCGCGCGAGTCCGCGAGCAGCTCGAAGGTGCTGGCCAACATGCCGTTGTAGCGAAGGAGCATTTCGTCGGAGATCTGCTTTCGCAGTGGCACGATCTCGTCGCGGTAGTGACGCGCGAGGTCGTAGCGGGTGCGATAGGACGCGTAGGCCTCACGAACTTCAGACCGCGCACGGACTGCCGCGGCCGCGGTGCGCTGAACAGCGCCCATATAGAGCGCTTCAGCCTTGGCGGTTCGCGCGCTTCCCCAATCGAAGATGGGCACTTCGAGCGAAATCGTGTACCCGCGTTGAACGGGGAGGCCCGTCGTGCGCTTGTCCGCGTATCCGGCGTCGAGCACGTTGATGAAGCCGGTCGCACGGGTCAGGCCGAGTGAGCTAGCCATGGCGTCGACGTTGCGTTTGGCGACCTGCACGTCGAGCCGTTGCGACATGGCCTGCGTCTCGGCATCGGGCAACACGCGAGCTTCCTTCGGCAGGTCCGGAAGGCGATCGGGTAGCGTGAAGGCGAGCTCATCGCCTGTCAGGCCAAGCAGCCGCGTCAACTGCTCGCGGGCCGAGATGACGCTCTGCTGCGCGCGCGCTTGCTGGGCAACGGTCTCGGCGTAGAAGACCTGCTCGCGCGCCTGATCGAGCTTGCTCCAGTTGCCCACCGTGGCCATCCGTCGCGCCAGTTCGGCGGAAGCCTCGGCAGACGCGGCGACTTGCTGCATGAACTGTGCCGTCTGCTGCGTGGCGACGGCGTTGAAGAATGCCCGTCGCGTGTCCGTCGCCAACCGAGCGGCATTCATCGCGGTTTCGAGCTTGGCCTGTTCGAAGCGATTCTTCTCGATGCCGCGCCTCAGCGGGATCACCAGAATGCCTGCTAAGTCGAGCGTCACGCTCCGGTCGACCTCGGTGTCGCCACCGCCGCTGACATGGGTGAACGAAATGCCAGGGTTTCGAAGGCGGCCCGCCTGAACCAGGTCGGCTTCGGAGACACCCAGATCCTCGAAGGCCGCCTTGAGGCCCGCGTTGTTCATGAGCGCAATCTGAACGGCTGAATCGGGCGTCAGGGGCGCGGCGAGGAGCGCGTGGACACGCGACGCGTCCTCGTCCGAAGGCGCTCCCTTCGACAGTTTCACGGCTTGGCCAGTGCGCTGTTGAGTGAGTTGCGAGACGGTGTCGAGGCCGCCGTCCGGCGAAAAGCTCGCGCATCCGCTCAATGCAAGGACGGCAGCCGCGAGCAAGGCGAGTTGAGGTCTGGGAAGGTGCCGCATAGTCAATGTCCGTTGTTCTTCAGTTGGTGGCCCGCGTGCGGGTCTGCCGGCGCGCTGGCGGCAGGCTTGGGCGCTGCCATGCCTGGCATTCGCATGCCGTTCATGGGCTTGGCGCTCATCGGCTTGTCACCCATGGGCATGTCTTTCAGCGCCTTGCCGTCCATCGGCTTCGCGCCCATCTGCATCCCACCCATCGGCGTGCCACCCATTTGCATGCCGCCCATGTCCATGCCACCGTCTTCTCGGAGCGCCCGGTTCGCCGCGAGCCATTCCTTGTCCGGTGACGACGTCGGAGCCTCAGGGCGCACGTAACCCTTCAAAGCGGACGCGTAGCCGGGGACCGACCCCGCAGAGGACGCAGGCGCGACTTGGGCAGGCGATTGGGCGAAGGTGAGCGTCGGCAGGAGTGCCAACGCGACTGCAACGCCTCGTAGGTGTCGTTTCATGCATGCCTCTCAATCGATCGGCGAGCGCGAGGCTCGGCGAACCGTCTCGGCCCGAATGGGCGTTGATGACTGGAGCTGGTTGAGCGAAGACAGCGCAGAAGCGACGATTCAGCAATCCAAGGCCGCGGCGATCGTCACAAGCAAATGGATGCTCAAGGCGACCACCATCGGTGGCGGTGAAAATCGAATGACTTCAGGAGGTTCTCGCGGCCAGGTCAACGTTCCACTGCCATCGGCGTAGGAACGGGGATCGTTCGGCGGCGACTTCGGTCGGCGAGCGAGCCCGCGACGAGCGCCGATCCGTCGGATCGGTCAGGCGAGAGTGATGCGAGGGGGCCGCTCGGGCCCGTCAGTGACGAAGGTCACGACCGCAAACGAAACAAAGGCCGGAACGGCGTGTTCAGCCCTTTGGGGAACGAGAACGACGGGCGTCGGGGGCGGCGCTGCCGAGCTGCAGCAGGCCGCACAGGCGCTGCAACTGCCTTTCAAGCCCGTCCCATGGTGCGAATGGCTCGAACTCGACTGCTCGACATGCGTATGCATCGCTGCATGGGAGTGCGTGGCGTGGACGTCGCTGTGCGCATCGCTGTCTACGGCCTCATCGTGCGAATGTACGGACGAAGAGCCGTCCTCGAACGCCACCTGATGCTCGCCGCCGACGCAATGCTGCAGCGTCCCCGCGAACACGCCCTGGACAGGCAGTGCTATCGCGATGATCCAAATCAGCAGGAGACGAGCGAATTTGTGCATTTAGGCAGGTACCGGACTCTTGAGCAGCGCAGTTGTCTCGGCTCAAGAAATCACTCAACGTGTCTATTCGACCATAAGTTGACAGCCGCCATGATGAACCTTGCCCCCATAGCAAGGTCAACCTCAAGGACTTAGACCCCAACTCGTGCGTTGCGCGACCGTCCGCTCCTGACGGCGTCGCTCGCAGAGCAACTGTTTTTCTACGCCCCGAGCTCTCCTGGCTGGCACGACTCTTTCAGAGACGAGCGAGAGCCGGGCCGGCGCAACTGCTGCGGTACGTCTTCGCGCCCACCGTCCGGCGAGACCAGGAACAACGTACTGTCGGCGCCGTGCATGTCACACCTTTCGATCAGGTGCAACCTCGAAGCGAGGAAATTGCGCCCAATTCGTCACCATCCGAAGCGTCCCAAGCCAGGAGCGCGTACACCTGGCGGCAGCGTGTGGCACCATCGGGCAGCGGCGTCGGCACGATGTCGAAAGCTCTCATGGTTGAACCTTCCGGTCTTCCTCCTCCTGGCTGGCCGCGACCGCCGTTTGACTGGCCCCATCACCAGCCACAAGAACTCACCGGCGCGCGGGCATGCCACATCGACACCATCGACAGCCGGTGGCTGCAAGCTTTTGCGCTCGACGTCAATCCGGGCGCGTGCGATTGGCACATAGCCCCCAAGGCCAACGGCCCGTTTGTAGGCCTGTCGCTCGCGCGGGTGGCGCGCATCACGCTCAGCGCGCCGCTGCAGGCGGCTATCGTGTCGCTCGAGCATGGCCTGGCGCGCATTCCGGTGACCACGCGCGAGTGCGCCTACACCTTGCGCACGGCAACGGGGCAGACCGTGTTGCGCGGTCGCACGGTTGGCCATGTTGACACCGACGATGGAATCTTTCTATTCGCCGCTGATGCCAGCGAATTCACACTCAGCCGCGTCTTTGTGCCCCGGGCCGCGCAACTGAACTGCGTGTTCGGTCCTACTGCAGGCGATCACGCTTCGAGCCCGTGGATCAAAGACCCGGCCGCGCTGCGCGCCGCACTGTCCGGCCAGCGTGGCAAGCGCATTCCGCGCATTGGCGAAGCGCTCGCGCAGTTGGGGTTCGTTACGCCGCAACAGATTGAACAAGCCTTGACGCAGCCCGATCAGCACGGCCGTTTGGGCGAGCGACTGCTTCGACAGGGGATTCTCAGACCGGAGCAATTGCAGACCGCACTGGCGTTCAAGATGGGTTTTCCCCTGGTCGACTTGGCCAATTTCCCGATCGACCCTGCTTGCGCGCGCATGCTGCCGCCCGATCTGGCGAGCCGCCACTGCGCGGTGCCGATTCTGGTCGATGGCCGGCACATCGTGGTGGTGATGGACGGCCCAGCCACGGTAGCCACGCTCGAGGCATTGAACCTCTGGCCAGGCCGCATCATCACGCCCGCGCTTGCGCCCCGCGGTGCCATCTTGATGGTGCTGTCAGCACTCCGGGGCGACGATGCATGGGCGCAGGAGGCGCCGTGGCGATAGGTCAAAATTCACTGCGCACCGCGAGGGGTGCCAGCGCACCGAGTGCGCGACTGGGCACGCAGGCGCGGCTTGATTCACTGCGAAGGACTTCCCGGCGTAAATGCCGCTGCGACCTCGATCTCTACTCTGAAAGCATTTTCAGTCAACTTTTGGCCGACTGTCGCGTTCAGCGACGCGCGATCAGGCGCAATCCAGTCGTCCCAGACCGCCTTCACTTCGCGGTAGTCGTCGGCCGAAAGCAAATGGATTCGGGCCGACACAAGATGCTCTCGGCGTGCGCCGGCATGGGCCAGCAGCCGGTCGACGAAGTGCAGTGCCTCGCGCGTCTGTCCAGTGACGTCGAGCGCAGGGTTTTCCGCAACCTGTCCAGCGATGAACACGAGTTTGCTTTCGCCAAACGTCGCGACCGTCATATCGCTGATGCGCGGCCAGATTTGTCGGTCAATACTCATGGCAACGGGTCAATCGACTCCGCCCCCCTGTGCAAACCGAGCAAGCGTTGCTCCCGCTAGTTGCGACAACGTGCCTTGGGCCAAGCCGCGCTTGAGGAGCTTTGCCGATTGCGAACGCGCCAGTATCCGGCAGACAGCCCTGCTCCAAGGGCGGTGATGAGCCGATCCAGCCGACATTTGACGTATTGTCGAGCTGACACCGTCCCGTGACTAAGGCTGTCCGAGTGCTGACCGCGAAAATCCTGCTCGTCGATGACAAGGTCGCGAATCTCCTCGTCCTGGAAGCGATCCTGGATGAGCTTGGAGAGAATCTGGTGCGCGCAGGCTCGGGCGAGGAGGCGCTCAAGCTGCTCGACCAGGACGATTTTGCGGTAATCCTGCTCGACGTTCAGATGCCGACGATGTCGGGTTTCGAAACCGCGCGACGCATACGTTGCCATCCGCGTGCCAGGCGCACCCCCATCATGTTTTTGACGGCGACGTCAGAAGCGGACTTTTCGACGGATGAGGCCTACGCCCTCGGCGCGGTCGACTTCATGTTTAAGCCGCTGGTACCGGCCGTGCTGAAGGCGAAGGTGGCGATCTTTGTCGACCTCTACCGCAAGACCCATGAACTTGCGCTAGCCGAACGCGTCAAGGCAGCTGCCGAGATGAGCGCCAAGGACGAACGTCTTCGCCTAATCCTGGAAAACACGACTGACTACGGATTCATTCTCGCGAACGTGCAGGGCGAAATCACCGAGTGGGAAGGTGGTGCCGCAGCAGTGACGGGCTGGCGGGCGGACGAAGCCATTGGTCAACCGATCAGCTTCATCTTCACGTCCGAGGATCGCGAAGCTCGCGCGCCGCAACTTGAAATGGAGCGTTCGGCATCGGCAGGTCGCGCCCCTGACAAGCGATGGTACGTCCGAAAGGACGGGGGCCGATTTTTCGCTGACGGCGTGATGGTCGGGCTGCGAGGCACCGATGGGGCGCTTCGGGGCTACGCAAAGATATTTCGAGACGCCACGGCCGAACATCTCGGGGCTGTCGAACTCGAGGCCGCTCGCGACCGGGAGCATCGTGCGGCCGACGACCTTCGCCAGTTGGCCGCAGATTTGTCCGAGGCCAACCGGCGCAAGACCGAATTCCTGGCCGTGCTGGCTCACGAACTGCGCAATCCACTGGCGCCGATCCGAAATGGTTTGCAGATCATGAAGCTGGTCGACGATGCGCCAGTTTCGATGGCCAAGGCGCGCGACATGATGGATCGCCAACTGACCCACCTCGTGTCACTGGTCGACGACCTGCTCGACGTCGCTCGCGTCACGCAAGGGAAATTCCATCTGAAGAAGGAACGGATGGAACTGGGAGCGGCGGTGACCGCGGCGATCGAGGCGAGTACACCTTTGATCGAAATGAGCAACCAGACATTGACGGTTCATCTGCCGCACGAGGCGCTCTTGCTCGACGCGGATCCAACCCGCCTGGCACAGATTTTCAGCAACTTGCTGAACAACGCAGCCAAGTACACCGCCCCGGGCGGACGTGTCGATGTCGACGTTCACAGGGACGACAACGAAGCAGTGGTGGCGATCAAGGACACCGGGATCGGACTGTCGCCCTCGTCGATCGCCTCGGTCTTCGACATGTTCAGCCAAGTCGGCGGTCAAGGAGACAGCCCGCAAGGCGGGCTCGGGATCGGACTCTCTCTTGTCCGCAGCCTCGTTGAACTGCACGGTGGCAAGGTCGACGTGACCAGTCCGGGAGAGGGACGGGGCAGCATCTTCGAAGTTCGGTTGCCCCTGGCATTGCCACAGCAGTCGGACGGCTTCGAAAGAATGACGTCCGCTCCTGGCGTGAATGCAGGCAAGACCTATCGAATTCTGGTGGTTGACGACAACATCGATGCCGCCGACAGCCTCGCTGTCCTCCTACAGTCCCAGGGGCATGCTGTGAATATTGCATACGATGGCCTGGAAGCGCTGGCGCTGGCTCAGGAGTACAAGCCGGAGGTCGTCATTCTGGACATCGGGATGCCGCACATGAACGGCTATGAAGTCGCCGCCGCCGTGCGTAAGTCGCCAGGCATGGAAGAGGCTATCCTGATCGCGCTGACCGGTTGGGGATCCCAGGAGGATCGGCTGCGCTCGCAACATGCGGGTTTCGATCATCACCTGATCAAGCCCGCCAGTCCGAACGTTCTGTCCCGCCTTATCGCCGGCCTCAATGCCAAGGAAAAAGCGCCAGGCACCTAGCCTCGACGCTTGTGCATTTTGGAAGGAGGATTTCACCTGCCAGACCATGGTTGCGTACGGTGGCGCACAGACAACGTGCCTCGCATGCGCTAGCTTGACCGTCTACTCCTCTGTGGCGCCGTTGTCGGTCGTCAGTGAACGAGCCACGAAGCCGACGAGGAGCTATTTGATGATGCATACATTCCTTACCAACAACCGCGCCGAACTGATAGAGCGCTGCAAGGGCAAAGTGGCAGCCCGACCTCAGAGAGCCGCGACCGAAGAGCAACTCGCGAACGGCGTTCCGATGTTTTTGGATCAGCTGACACGGACGCTTGAGGCAGAGGAAGCAGGCAGGCACGATGAAAGCGTCGAGATTTCGGGATCGTCCGGCGGCGACGTGCTGGCATTGTCCGAAATTGGGGTAAGCGCAACCGCTCACGGCGCGAGTCTTCTCGGTCTAGGATATTCCGTCGACCAGGTCGTTCATGACTACGGTGACCTCTGCCAAGCCATCACAGATTTGGCGTTCGAGCGCGATGCGCCGTTCGCCGTCGATGAGTTCCGGACATTGAATCGATGCCTCGACAATGCGATTGCTGACGCAGTCTTGGAGTTCAGCACCCAACGAGATGTGCGAATGCTCTTTCGCCAGAGCGAAGAGTCGAACGAACGCGTTGGCTTCCTGGTTCACGAACTACGAAATGCCGTGTCGACAGCCAGTCTCGCTGTCGGTGCACTCGAGTTCGGAAACATGAACATGAGTGGGGCAACCGGCGCGGTTTTGAAGCGTAGTCTAGCCACGCTCACCGCATTGATCAATCGGGCCGTCACTGAGGTGCGCGGTGGCTCAATCGCCGAGCGTCAAACGTTTTCCGTGGCGTCATTCATTGCGGATGCCGAAGGCGCCGCGCAGCTCGACGCTGCATCTGCCGGATGTGGCTTCACGGTTCGCCCGGTTGACACGTCGTTGTTCATCCACGCCAACCGCGGGCTTCTCCTGGCCGCATTGGCGAACCTTTTGCAAAACGCGTTCAAGTTCACCCACGCACACACGGAGATTGCGCTCGATGCGTACGCGTCTGGTGAAAACCTCCTGATTGAGGTTCATGACCATTGCGGTGGACTGCCTCATGGGAGCGCCGAGAAGATGTTCACACCATTCGCGCAACGCGGCGAGGACAAATCTGGCTTGGGGCTCGGACTCGCCATTGCCAAGCTCAGCGTTGAGACCGATTTTGGGACACTGTCCGTTCGCGACCTGCCTGGCATCGGGTGCGTCTTCACAGTGTCGCTTCCATTGCATTCGCCCCCGGCACAAACGTAGCCAAGCTCCAAAGCGGGGCAATTGCTGACCGCTGGGAACGGACCCTCGGAGCAGCGATCCCGGCGCCTGATGCAAATCGTTCAAATCTCCCGACGCCGCTCTTCGAAGTCTTGAAGCTTCTCGATAAGCCGGGACGGTGTCGCGGGCTGGCCGGCTTTGTGAGGTGACATCGAAGGGCACGCGGTGATTTCAACCCAATCTGCATCATTGCAGGCGCGCGGAACCGCTGTCCTGTCGCTCGCGAAGGTATTGGGACACCTCGAATACGCCTGACCCGACAAATTGCGCAGCCTGCTCGATTTCCTCACCGGTCACGTCAAGCAACACGGCCCAAAAGGCGACGTCCTGTGGGCTCCCTGCGTCGACGACAGGCAACGCGACGCAAGACTGTGCAACCTCGGCACCCATGCGTGTTCCTGCTGCTTCTTGGTCGCCAAACATCAACTGTCTGCGACAGCCCGTCCGCCGACTACGACCCGAAGCAGCGTCGGTGCTGCCGCTCGCACGGCTCCACGGCCATCGGCCTTGACGCGGTAGCACGCGGCATCAGCTTCGGCTACCCAAGCCGCCGTGTCTGGCGTATGTTCGGCCAGCGAGGCAACTCCTGCACTCGCACCAACTCGAAGAATGCGGTTCTCCCACGGCAGCGTGATGGCCGTGATCGCCGAGCGCACGTTTTCGGCAACGCGCATGGCGACGTCCTGCGGACAGCGCTCCAACAGCAA
>FTIF01000350.1_pt2 | contig 41939 bp, 38 predicted proteins | sample 1658001 | NCBI WGS metagenome assembly FTIF01 (sample SAMEA3914789, study PRJEB12502) | metagenome | biome: forest; material: soil | place: Canada | collected 2011-07-03 | depth 0.3 m | reverse complement strand
AATAGTCAGGTCGTAGGTTAGACGGCGATAGTCCTCCTCGGACATGCCGCTCGAGGAAACGCCCAGGCAGAAGAAGCACGCATCGAGGCCGCGCAGCTTGCCTTCGATCCGGCCCAGCTCGAAGAGGTCTTCTGTGACGAGTTCCTCGACCTTCGGATGCTGGACACCCAGCGGCGTGCGTCCGACGCCGACGACCTGCGAGACGGCGCCGTCACGCAGGCATTCGCGCAGAACACCTTGGCCGACCATCCCGGTGGCGCCGAACAGAACCACTCTCATACGTAGGCGTCACTTGATGATGTCGTCCATCAAGTCTCGCGAGCGCTTCGCGAATCGGCCAATCCGATCGCGTCATTTGATCCTCCGATCGCGACAGCGTCGTTACCGCACGAGGTTGGTCGACTAGCGGTCCGCGTTCAGCGCGCGCCAACGACCCGGGCTGGTTCCTTCCCAGCCTTGAAAGGCCCGCGTGAAGGAGTTCAGTTCCTCGAAGCCCAGCACGAAGGCAATTTCACCCGTGTCGAGATCCGTGGTGGTCAGCAGGTGCCTCGCGGTGCTCTGCCTCACCTCGTCCAGCAGCCTCTGGTAGCTCGTCCCCTCGTCCCCGAGGCGCCGCTGAAGCGTCCGGACGCCGATTCGCAGCTCCTTGGCAACGATATCCACGCTCAACCGCTTGCCTCCCATGCCCTTCACAAGAAGATTGCGCACTTGCTGCGCCAACGGTTCCGCAGCTGCGCGCGTCCGCAAAGCCGCTTCCAACCCGGGCTTCATCAGCTCCAGCATCTCCGGATGATGGCTCGCGAATGGCGTTTCGAGCGCCGCCTTGGGAAACACAAGCACGTCCTTGGCCGAGTTGAATCGGATATCGCAGCCGAAGTACTGGCTCAGCAATTTGCCGGGCGATTCCGCACGAGTGAGCGAGATGCGAATTGGCCTGATCGCGCTTTCGGAACCGATGCTCGCGATCCGGCACATCCAGGCCAGGCTGGCATCGATGAGCATCGGCGGCGCGATGCCGGAACCATGCAGCCAGCGCAGGCCCACTTGCACGTCGTCACCGATGACCTCGACGTCGATCTCCTCGGGGCAGGTCAAACGCTTGTATCTGGCGAGGGTCGACAACGCCTCACCGAAGTTCTCCGACAGCAACGCCGCCGTCGATGCGATGTCCATCTGGTAGAGCACGGGCGCTTCGGTCAGCCGCAAGCCAAAATCGGGGGGAACACCGGTCGCTTCCACGGCGTGCCAGAAGGCGAAGTAGCGATCCGTGCGCAGACGAATGCGGTTGCTCCCCGCCTGCTCGGCGGAAGGGTCGTCGCAGCGACGGAGCACCTCTTCGAGATCGACACCAGCCTGCTTCAGAACCTCGACGACGAAGACAGGGATCGGAAAAAGGTCTTCTTGCATCAGCGATTCCTCGCGTTGGTAGCACGTGCCCGGTCAGAATCGTCTGCGCCTTCGGTGACAGTCTAGCAAGGGCGTTCGGGCGGCATCAGCGGCGCCGGGCTCGCACGCAAACGGGTCTGGGATACCCCATGGCGGTCTCCTCGACGCGAGGGCGGGCTGGGAAAACAGAGCTCAGGCGCGCTTGCGCGTGCCGACGGCCGGTGCCCGGAGAGCGCCGAAGACGGTTCGCTCCACGAAGGCCCAATACCCATCGACGACCTCGGGACGATCGGCGGACAAGCGCTGCGTGACGTGCATCTCGGGGCCGAACTCGGACAGGGTGGCGGTCAGGCTCACCATCATGTAATGGAACAGGATGGGTTCGATCTCCGGTAACTGCCCCTTCGCCTGGGCGGCCTCGATCTGCGGCAGCAGGCGATCGATGAGAGGCTTCAACACGTTTTCCGCGACCCATTGAAGGCGGGGGTTGTTGGACGCCGCCTCCTGGCGCATGAAGCGATGGAACTCCGGGAACTTCGTGGTGTGCCGGAACAGTGCCCGGTACTCGGCTCGCAGGCGCTCGAGCGGCGGCAGATCGACCTCCTCGGAGGCGCGCGCGTCCCATTCCCTGCGGATGCGCTCGAACGTGTCTTCCGCGACCGCCTGCCAGAGCAGATCCTTGCTGGGATAGTGGTAGGTGATCAGCGGATGCTGGAAGCCGGTGCGCTCGGCGATGCTGCGGATGCTCGCGGCCTCGAAGCCTTTTTCCGCGAACTCGGCGAGCGCCGCTTCGAGAATGGCGGTCCGCGTCGATTGCGCGCGCTGCTGCTCGGCGCGCTTCCTGGGTACCGCCACCTTCTTGGCGCTCGCGGTCCGGGCGCGGCCCGTTACAGAAGTGGTCTTGGTTGCCATGGATTCGGACGCTACCACACGGGCGTCGGTGCCCGATGACGGTGGCGGCCGAACCGCGTCGCCGCTGGCCAGTTCCTTCGCCTCGACCACGGGGAAGTCCTTCTGTGCATTCGAGCTCGACATGGAGCGCCCCGCCTCAGGCTTGCGGCACTCGTGCAAGGCCGAAGTCGTACGTGATCGTCGAGACGCCATCCTGCCGGACGGGCGCCACGACGAGCGAAGGCTTGACGCCGAAGACGGCATCGCTCTCCAGGTACTCGTCGCCCGCCAGGAACAGGTGCGTCACGAGCTGTCGGTACGACGGCGCGCCGATCATGAAGTGCACGTGGGCCGGGCGGAAGGGGTGGCGACCGAGGGCCCGGAGCAACTGGCCGGCGGGGCCGTCGTCCGGGATCGGGTAGCTCACCGGCAGGATGGTGCGGAATTCGTATTTGCCCTGTTCGTCGGTACGGAAGGTCGCCCGCAGGTGGCCGTGCGGCTGGTTCTCGTCCTGCACGTCATAAAGCTGGTTGGTGGCGGTCTGCCAGACCTCCACCGTCGCGCCGGCGATGGACTTGCCGTCGGGGCCGGCGACGCGGCCTTTCATGACCAGAGGCTCGCCGTCCTCCTCGCGCAGCAGGATGGATTCGCCCTGGTCGAGTTCGCGCTGCGGCCCGGCATAGAACGGGCCCAGCACGGTGGATTCCGTGATGCCCTTGTCCGCCGACTGGTGCGCGACGGCATCGACCAGCATCGACACGCCCAGGATGTCCGACAGCAGGATGAACTCCTGGCGGCTGTCCGAGCACATCTGGCCGGTGCGGGTCAGGAAGTCGATGCCGGCGCGCCATTCATCCTGGGTCAGGGCCGCTTCGCGGACGAAGGCATGGGCATGGCGGATGAGGAGCGTCATGACCTCGTGCATCCGTGGCGACGCACCCTTCATCCGGCCGATCACGTCGTCCGTGAGTTCTGGAAACACCGTTTGCATGGCAGATCCTTTCAGTTGCGAGGCCTGCGGCCGTGGTACGCGTCGTCGAGGAGCGCGCGGATGGCACTCCTGTCGACCGCGCGTGGGTTCCAGTAGGGCGCAGACGTCGCGATCTCGGCAGCCTTGTCGAGATCGGACTCGGACATGCCGATGGCCTTCAGCGAAGTTGGCGCGCCCAGGGATTCGGCGAGGTCGAACAGGCCTGCACCGGCCTTGTCGACACCCAGGGCCCGAGCGACGCGCTGCAGTGCTTGCGGCGCCGACACCGCGTTGAAGGCCGCCACGTGAGGAAGAATCACCGTATGCGTCTCCGCATGCGGCAGGTCAAAGCTTCCTCCGAGCGTGTGGCAAAGCTTGTGATGCAGTGCCATACCCACCGTGCCCAGGCAGTTGCCGCACGCCCAGGCGCCGAACAGAGCGTCGGATCGGGCGCCGACATTCCGGGTATCTGCGGCGATCACGGGTAGCGCGCGGGCGAGGGCGGCGATGCCCTGTTCTGCCAGCATCGAGGTGACGGGATTGCCGTCGTTGGCATACAACGCCTCGACAGCGTGGGCCATCGCGTTCATGCCGGAGACGACTGACAGGTGCGCGGGCATGCCGAGCGTCAGGTCGATGTCGTACACGATCGTGCGTGGCAACACCTTGGGCGACCGCAGGGTCGTCTTGCGACCTTGCTCCGTCTGTCCGAGGATGGGCGTCGCCTCGGAGCCGGCATAGGTCGTCGGAATGGCGATCTGCGGTAAGTCCGTCCTCAGTGCGAGCGCCTTGCTCAGACCAGTCGTCGATCCGCCGCCCAGGGAAACCAGGCAATCGGGCGTCACTGCGTGCAGGCGTTGAAGGACGCGCTCGGTCACCTCGACCGGCGTGTGCATGGTGGCTTCGGTTGAAAACCCGGCCACTTGGTCGCCCAGCAACTGCAGGACTCTTGCCGCGGCCCCTTCGACGTGATGCGCATCGGACAGGACGAAGGGACGCCGGCAACCCAGCAACTGCACTTCATCCGCGATGCGCGCCAAGGTGCCCTGGCCGAAGACGACGCGGCCTTGCAGTGGGGTGTAGTCGAACGCTTCCATGCTCTCGATCCCTGCTGTGTTCGCTCGCGCGTTTGGTGTGCTCAGGCAAGCAACGGCACGCGCGTGAGCCGCTGAAGTTCTTCGAATTCCAGGCCTTCGACGATCTCGACGACTTTCAGTCCCGCAGGCGTGACGTCGATGACCGCCAGGTCCGTGTAGATGCGACTGACGCAGGCAATGCCGGTGAGTGGGTAATTGCACGACTCGACGATCTTGCTCTCGCCGGATTTGGTCAGGTGCTCCATCATCACGCAGGTCTTCTTCGCACCGATGGCGAGGTCCATCGCTCCGCCGACCGCGGGAATGGCATCCGGTGCGCCGGTGTGCCAGTTGGCGAGGTCGCCCTTGCGCGACACCTGGAAGGCGCCGAGGACACACAGGTCCAGGTGGCCGCCGCGCATCATGGCGAACGAGTCTGCATGGTGGAAGTAGGCGCCGCCGGGCAGCAAGGTCACCGGCTGCTTGCCGGCGTTGATGAGGTCGTAGTCCTCTTCGCCCGCGGCAGGCGCCGGGCCCATGCCCAGCAGGCCGTTCTCGCTGTGCAGAAAGACTTCGAGGTCGCGCGGCAGGTGGTTGGCCACGAGCGTGGGCAGTCCGATGCCCAGGTTGACGTAGGCGCCTTCGGGAATGTCGCGTGCGACGCGCGCCGCCATCTGGTCCCGAGTGAGCTTGGAGTAAGCCATGGTCATGCCGCCTGCCTGAAGCCGGCGGGGCCGGTTGCGCTGCGCGGCACCTTCACCACCCGCTGCACGAAGATACCGGGTGTGACGATCGCTTCGGGATCCAGCGCGCCGAGCGGGCGGACGTCGTGCACCGAGGCGATGGTGGTCTTCGCCGCCATCGCCATGATGGGCCCGAAGTTGCGCGCGGTCTTGCGATAGACGAGGTTTCCCCAGCGATCGCCCGCTTCCGCCTTGATGAGCGCGACATCCGCGTGGAGAGGCGTCTCGAAGACGTACATGCGGCCGTCGATCTCGCGCGTCTCCTTGCCTTTGGCCAGGTCGGTGCCGTAGCCCGTCGGCGTGAAGAAGCCGCCGATGCCTGCGCCCGCGGCGCGGATGCGCTCGGCGAGGTTGCCTTGCGGCACGAGCTCCAGCTCGATCCGGCCGGCACGGTAGAGGCCGTCGAACACCTGCGAGTCGACCTGGCGCGGGAACGAGCAGATGATCTTGCGCACCCGGCCCGTCTTGAGCAGCGCCGCCAGCGCAGTGTCGCCGTTGCCGGCGTTGTTGTTGACGATGGTCAGGCCGCGCGCGCCGTGGGCGATGAGCGCGTCGATCAGCTCGGCAGGCTGCCCCGCACCGCCGAAGCCGCCGATCATCACCGTGGCGTCGTCCCGCACGGCGGCGAGCGCGGCGTCTGGGTCGGAAAAAACCTTGTCGATCATGCCGCCTCCGGGTCGTAGTCGACCTGGTGCCGCGCGACGCGCAGTTCATCCAGTTCGTCGCGCACGCGCAGGTGTTCGGGGTGCGTCGCGTAGGCGTCGAGCGCGTGCTGCGACTCGAACTCGCTGTACAGCACGACGTCGCAGGCGTAGTCGATCCGGCTTGTGTCGACGCCGACCTCGAGACGCAGCAGCCCGGGGATACGTCCTCTGAGACCTTCGAAGCGGGTCTTGAGGAAGCGGATCGCATCCCGTCTCTCGTTCGGAGTGGCGCCGCGCACGTTCCACATCACGATGTGCTTGATCATGATTGCGACGCCAGTTCCTTGATCATCAGCTCGCGCATCTGGAACTTTTGCACCTTGCCTGTCACGGTCGTCGGGAACTCCTTGACCAGGCGAACGTAGCGCGGCACCTTGTAGTGGGCGATCTGACCGCGGCAGAAGTCCCGAACGGCGTCTTCGTCGAGTTGGGCACCCGTGCGCGGGATGATCCAGGCGCAGAGTTCCTCGCCGTATTTTGCGTCGGGCACGCCGATGACCTGGACGTCCTGGATGTCGGGGTGACCATGCAGGAACTCCTCGATCTCGCGCGGATAGACGTTCTCACCGCCGCGGATCACCATGTCCTTGATGCGCCCGACGATGCGGCAGTAGCCGTCGTCGTCGAGCGTGGCGAGGTCGCCGGTGTGCATCCAGCCGCCGGAGTCGATCGCCTCCGCGGTCTTGGCCTCGTCCTTCCAGTAGCCCAGCATCACGGAGTACCCGCGCGTGCACAGCTCACCGGCTTCCCCGCGGGGAACGGTCGCGCCGTCGGGTGCCACGATCTTGACTTCGAGGTGCGGCTGGATGCGGCCGACCGTCGATACGCGCTGTTCGATCGGGTCGTCTCGGCTGCTCTGGAAGCTCACGGGACTCGTCTCGGTCATGCCGTAGGCGATCGTGATCTCGCGCATGTGCATCTTGGCCATGACCTCCTTCATGACCTCCACCGGGCACGGCGCGCCGGCCATGATCCCGCGCCGCAGCGACGAGACGTCGTATTGCTCGAACCCGGGCAGGTTGAGCTGAGCGATGAACATCGTCGGCACACCGTAGAGGACGTCGCACTTCTCCGCCGCGATGACGGCCAGCGTGGATGCGGGGTCGAACGACTCCCCCGGATAGACCATGGCCGCCGAGTGCGTGAGGCAGCCGAGATTGCCCATGACCATGCCGAAGCAGTGGTACAGCGGCACCGGGATGCACACGCGCGAGTCGGGCACGATGCCCGTCGCCTCGCCGACGAAAAAGCCGTTGTTGAGAAGGTTGCGGTGCGAGAGCGTGGCGCCCTTCGGCAGGCCGGTCGTTCCGCTCGTGAACTGGATGTTCACCGCCGATCGTGCGTCGATCGTCGGGGCGACCTCCTCGAGGCGTTGCAGGGCGTCCTCGTCGGCCCGCCGCGAGACGATGTCGAAGGGCGTGCAGCCGGCGTGGACGTCGCTGCCGATCGTGATGACGTGCCGCAAGGCCGGCAGCCTGGCACTTTCCAGCACGGGGTGGCCGTCGGCCAACTCCGGTGCGAGCGTGTCCAGCATCGCGAGATAGTCGCTGGACTTGAAGTGCGTGGCCGTGATCAGGGCGCGGCATTCGACGGCGCGCAGCACGTGCTCGAGCTCGCTGATCCGATAGGCGGGATTGATGTTGACCAACACGAGGCCGGCCTTGGCCGTCGCGAACTGGGCGACCGTCCACTCCGCGCAGTTGGGCGACCAGATGCCGATCCGGTCGCCCGGCTCGAGGCCGAGATGCAGCAGGCCGGCGGCGAAGTGGTCGGCGTGCCATTTGAGATCCGCATAGCTCCAACGCACGCCTTGGTGCGGCACGACGAGCGCCAGCTTCGCGCCGTCCTGCTCGGCGACGCGGTCGAGGTAGGCTCCGATCGTGTCCTCGATCAGGGCCGCCGAGCGTTCGCCCGATACGTAGCTTTCATGGGTCACGGCTGCTCCTTGAACGCGATCGGTGCTTACTTGCCTTCGAACGTCATCTCGGGCGGCTCGACGTCCGCGTCGAAGGCCTTGGCCGTGTTGATGAAGCCGCGCCGCACGTCCTCGGTGAGGAACAGCTCCATCGTCACGTCGGGCATCAGCGCATCGGCCGCGGTGATGCCGCCGCCGGCCCAGGCCTTCAGGATCGTGCGCGTGCCCATGTACGAGCGGGTCGGCCCGAACGCGAGGAGCTTCGCGAGCGCATCGGCCTCGCCGGCGAGCTTGTCGGCGGGGACGACGTGGCTGGCGATGCCGAGTTCGCCGGCCTGCTTGCCGGAGATGGCGTCGCCCAGCATCGAGAAGCGCGAGGCGCGCGCACGGCCGACGCGCTCGGCCAGGCGCTGCACTCCGCCGGCAATCGGCAGCATGCCGGTCGTGACCTCGACGCAGCGGAAGACGGCGTCCTCGGCCGCGACGATGAAGTCGCACGCGAGCGCGAGCTCGAATCCGCCGCCGAAGGCAAGCCCCTGCACGACAGCGACGGTCGGCACCCGCAGGGCTTCGATCGCGCGATAGGACGCACCCACCTCGGCGACGAAGGTGCGGAACCAGTGGAGATCCTTGCCCGGCCACTCGCGCACCTCGCCGCCCAGGCTGAAGTGCGGCCCTTCGGCGCGGATGACCAGGACGCGGATGTCGCTAGCGCTCGCGGCGTGCACGGCTTCGCGCAGGGAATCCGAGTACTCGAGGTCGATGCGGTTGTAGGGCGGGTTGGCCAGCACGATGCTGCCGATGCTCTCGCGACGTTCGAAACGAATGTTGCTCATGGCTCGATACCTTTCGGTGGGATGTGCGATGCCGCGCCTCGCGCTGCGGCGAGGCGTTCGATCGGAGATGGGAGGGGTCAGCCGGGAATGATCGGCAGCAGCAGATGCGAGGGCCTGTCGGCGTCCCGATAGATGCGGTGCGTCACCGTCTTGCTGCTGGTGACGTGGTACGGGATGTATTCCACATTGGTCATGGCGCCCGTTCCCGTCGGCACGTCCATGCTCGTGATCTCCAGGCAGATCCGATGGCCTGCCTTGAACTGGTTGGCCGTCGCGAGGATCTCGATCCGGTACTCGGCGACCTCGCCGGGCTTGAGTGGCGCGATCGCGTCGCGCGTCAGCTTGTGGAAGGGCTTCCACGGCGTCGAACGCTTCTCGTCGAGTGCACGGTAGGACGCCTTGAGCCAGCCGCGCGTGAGTTCGCGCTCGGGCAGGCCTGAGGGCACGTCGCGTTCACCCTCGCGCGCGGTGCGCACCGAGACATCCGGGCCGACGTCCTTGAGGACAACGATCCAGTTGGTGTCTTCCTGGTCGATCGCGGCGTACAGCGTGAGCGAGATGGGGCCGGCGACGGTGACGTCGTGCGCGAGCGGCTCCGTCATGTAACGCAGGCGCTCGACCTTCGTGGTGCGGGTGACGGGCATCTGCGTGAACACGTCCGGCTCGAGCGCCGACGCGCCCAGCAACGCCGTGGGACGCGGCTCCTCGGTGGTCAGGCCTTCCCAGTGCGAGAGATAGAACTTCTTCCACTGCGTCTCGGCCAGCGGCCACTCGGTGCCGGTGCGCCACTCGTTGGCGCCCATGAGCCAGTAGCGCACCGGCGGCTCGTCCATGATGCCGGTGTCCTTGCCCTTGAGCCAGTGGTCGTACCAGCGGATGATCTCGTCGTGGTACTGGTGGAACGGGCGCTCCAGGTGCGCCGGCCCCGTGAACAGGAGCTTCTTCGGCTGCTGCACGTTGCGGAAATAGTTCTGCGCGCCTTGCCAGTGGAGCTTGTAGGTGTACGCGTACGCGCCCGAGCCGGTATAGAACGGGATCTTGATCTTCTTGAACGTCTCCTCGGCCCGTTCGACCACACCCTCGGCTTCCCACGGCTGTGTCATCATCAGGTACATGACGAAGGTGCGCTGGCCCTTCTGCGTGAGGATGTTGTAGAGGTTGACGTACTGCTTGTAGTCCGGGTTGCGCATGGCCTCGCGCCACAGGGCATCCATCTCCGGCGGCAGTTCGCCCGGGATGTCGCGCGACTCGTGCACCGTGCTGAAGACGTCGAGCAGGTACGGGAACGTGTGGACCACGCCGCCGGGATTGAAGTCGCGGAAGCCGAACATGCCGCCGTAGGCGCTGCACGCGTCATACGGGAAGATGGCCTTGAGTGCCGGGTGGCCCTGCGCGGCCGCGCGCCACTGCTCGCCCGCGTAGCCGGAGATGCCGACCATGCCCACCTTGCCGTCCGACCACGGCTGCTTGGTGATCCATTCGATCGTGTCGTAATGGTCGCTGTCCTCGTGGCCATAGTGGCCTTCGGACTTCGCGGATCCCCGCGGCTGTGCGATGACGTGCACGTAGCCGTTGGCGATGAAGCGGCGCGTGTCGCCGGCTTCGATAGGGCCGAACCACAGCGGCGCATGCGCCGGCTGGGGTGGCAGGACGTCCGCGATGTCGGGCCCCTGGATGTCCTTGTTGTGCAGCGCGGACGCATACAGGACTGGGTATTTGCCGGGCGCGTCGGGACGATAGACGTCCACTGCCAGACGGGTTCCGTCACGCATCGTGACGATGAGGTCGCGTTCTTCGATCATCGCTTGTCTCCTTCCACCAACCATGCGTCTTCGCATGTACGAGTTGCAGTTCGCGTCCGGTGCCGGAGCATCGTCGCAAGAAACTTAACGTACGTAAAGTATAAGCATTATTGAGGCGAACGCAAGCGCTTCCTGTGACTGATGCGCATGGCACTGTCGAAGGCAGGGCCACTACCGCGGCGATCCAGCACGCAAGCTATAAACCTGACCGTGTGTAAAGTTGAACATTTCAGGCGATGAGCCATGAACGGCGAGGTCCATGCATGAACGAACGAGTCACGCTCGCCAGGGACGGGGCGATTGCCTTCGTCGAGATCCGGCGCCCGGAGCGCCATAACGCGCTGAACGTGGAGACCGCGGAGGCACTCCTCGAGAGGTGCCTGGAGATCTCCCGTGACGATGGCGTGCGCGCCGTCGTCGTGTCGGGGCAAGGGGCTTCGTTCGGCGTGGGCGGCGACCTCGGCGAACTGCAGAAGGGCGGTGCTGCCACGGCGAGCAGGATCATCGAGCCCCTCCACCAGGCGGTTGCGTTGCTCGCCGAGATGGACGCCCCCGTCATCGCAAAGCTACGCGGCATCGTCGCGGGCGGTAGCATGAGCCTGGCGCTCGGCTGCGACCTGGCCATCGCCTCCGACGGGACGCGCTTCAACTTCGCCTACACGAACATAGGCACGACGGCCGACGTTGGCGGGTCCTGGCATCTGCCTCGGCTGGTCGGCCTACGCCGCGCGATGCAGATTGCCTTGCTCAACGATCCGATCGACGCGCATCAGGCGCTCGCGCTGGGCCTGGTCAACAAGGTCGTGCCGGATGAGGATCTGGACGCCGATGTCGCGGCGCTCGCAAACACGCTGGCGAGCGGGCCGACCAAGGCCTTTGGTCGGATGAAGCGACTGCTGCGGCAATCCGGCACCAACGGGCTTCGCGACCACCTGGACGTGGAGCTCGAGACCTTCGTCGACAGCGCCGGGACCAGCGACTTCGTCGAAGCCATCGATGCCCGTCTCGGCAAGAGGGCGCCGCGCTTCGTCGGGTCCTAGCCCACAACCGTCGCGAGCCTGCTATCGCCGTCGGCGCTGATATTGCTTCGGCGTCGTTCCCGTGGCCCGGTGGAAGGCGCGCGTGAAGCTGGCCTGGGAGGAGAAGCGCGCGTTCAAGGCAATCTCCACGAGCGGCAGCTTGCCCTCCGCGAGGTCCGCCTTGGCCTTCTCCAGTCGCATGCGACTGATATAGCGGTGCGGTGGGAGACCCATCGCCTGTGTGAACTTGCGCGCGAAATGGAAGGTGCTGTAGCCAGCGACCGCCGCCAGGCTGTCCAGCGACATGTCGTCCTGGATGCTCGATTCGATGTAGTCGAGTACGCGGTGCAGGCGAGCCCGGTCGAAAGCCTGCTGAGTGGCCTCGGCTGAAACCGGTGTTCGACCATCAAGGTACTTCTGGAGAAGCCGCGCGGCGAGCATCGTCGACACCGTCTCGACATACATCCTGCCGGCAGTCGTCTCGTGCTTCAATACCTCGACGATCGAGCGTCCCACGCGGTGGATTACGTCATCGCGGATGCCGGCGACTGCCTGCAGGGCCTGGGCGGGCGCGGTTGGAAGGTCGAAGTCGTCGCTCAATTGAAAGAACAGCGTCTGCCGAAGACGGAGGTGCAAGGTACTGGCTATGGGCTGCGTGATCGTCAGCACCTTGCTGTCGACGTCGATCGGGGAGAGCCAGATCGAGCCGGCAGTTGGAACCGCCTGGTCGCACTGTCCGACTCCGCTCCGCTTTACCAAGCCATCATCGTTGCCTTCGAGAACGATGCAGATTTCGACCTCTTGCTGAGGGGGCAAAACCGTCTCGCCAGCGACGTGACTGCGAAGCTCGGCCTCGATCATGGAGCAGTCGTACGCGACCAGGCTACCCAGCAAGGCGGAACGCGGGTATTTCATCGCATCATGCGTCGGACATTCCACGGACTTCTCCAGACAACCCACGGTCGGCAGCACACGAAGAGGTCCGCCGATGCGCCCGGCGTGATCTCCTTCGGGCTGGATCTTATTGACAGGGCATCGGCTTGAAAATAGAAACTAGGGAAACCTAAGTTTTCGAAATCTGCACTCATGGCCAGACTGCCGGACCTCGAAGGCCTCGCTATCTTCGCGAAGGTCGCAGAGTGCCGCTCCTTTAGCGGCGCGGCCGAGGAACTGCGCCTGTCGAAGGCGACGGTGTCGAAGGCGATCAGCCGAGTCGAGGCGAAGCTCGGCGCGCGACTGATCACCCGTACGGCGCGTAAATTCGAGCTGACCGAGGACGGGCGGCAACTCCTCACGCGTGCCACCAGCATCCTCGCCGACGGAGAAGCCGCCGAGGACGCGACCCGGCTACGGTCGCAAGCCCCCCGAGGCATGGTTCGACTGGCTGCCCCCGTCTCGTTCGGCGCGCAGCATGTGGCGCCTCTTCTGCCGGAATTCCTTGCCGCGTTTCCCGAGATATCGATCGACCTGCACATGAGCGACGCGATGACGGACGTCATCGGCGAAGGATTCGACGCCGCTATCCGGATTGCCGTCCAGCCCGGCAGCTCGCTCGTGGTGAAGAGATTGCGCGAAATGCCGCGCTACCTCGTCGCAGCGCCCGACTACCTCGACAGGCATGGCCGGCCAACGCATCCGCTGCACTTGGCCGAACATCGCTGCATCGGCTACAGCTACACCGTCAACGGCGAGGTCTGGCGCTTCGTCAAGGGGCGGAAGTCCGCAAGCGTGCGGCCTTCCGGGCCGCTGCGCGTCAACAATGGCGACGCCATGATGCCCGCGCTCATCGCCGGTGCGGGCGTTGGAGTACTTCCCGAATTTCTCTTGCGCGAGGCGCTGGAGTCCGGCCGCCTTGAGCGCTTGTTGCCCGACTGGTCGCTCCCGCTCGGTGCGGTCTACTGGGTGATGCCGCCCGATGGCCCGACGCCTCGACGTGTCGAAGTCCTTCGAGACTTTCTCGTGGGGAAATTGTCCGCGGGGTAGCCCTCGTCGCGACTGGCCGTGCTTTCGTCGCATCGACGTCACCACGCAAGAACGGTCAAAACAATCGCAAGTGGGGTTAAGACAGAACCCCTGCCCGGCGGGAGTATTGCGCCAGCACCAGCTCATCCCGACCGCAGCAGACATCTGGCGCATCGGTGAGCAGGGACAGGACCCGTGCATTGCGCGAAGCGACGGTATCCATGCGCGCGCGCATTGCCTCGGAAGCATTCCCCCAATCGTCGTGACGGCACGATGCTGAGGCGTTCATGGTCGAAAGAAGGCCCTTCGGCGAGCTCCCCCGTGAGGACCTCAGTTGGCTGGTGTCGAGGCGCCACCGCCCTTTCGCAGGACGGGGCGGCCGCTGCGCCAACGTCTGGACCCGGATCCAAGAGTGGAGCGAGGACGAGATCGCCCCAAGCGCAGGACTTCCGTTGCAGGCGCGCTCCAACGTCGAGATCGTCATCTACGTCATCGAGGGTGCCGTCACCCACCGCGACAGCCTTGGCAATGAAGGTCGGATCGAAGCTGGAAGCGTTCATGTCGTGAGTGCAGGAACAGGGATTACGCATGCCGAATACAACCTCGAGCAGACGCCGGCTCGAATGTTCCAGATCTGGTTTGCTCCCGCATCGAGCGGTGGATCGCCTGCCTGGGCAGCGCAGCCGTGCCAGTCGGCAGCCCAGCTCGGGAGCTTCGTGGCGATCGCCAGCAGTTTCGAGCTGGACCGCGACGCGCTGCCGATTCGCAGTGGCGTTCGCGTGCTCAACGTCAAGCTGAGAGTCGGTGAATCCGCTGCCCATGTGCTTGGCGAGCCTCGGTGCGCCTACCTCGTTCCTTCTTCGGGAATCGTGGACGTGAATGGCTCGCTTATCTACGCCCGGGACGGCGCCACCATCGAGAACATCGATGTCGTCACCGTCACCGCCATCGAAGACGCGGACGTCGTCATGGTCGACGTCTCATCGTAGCCCGTGCGGATGGAATCGCCGCCCACTTTCATTCAAAGGAGATGCTCATGGCAAAGGTTCTCGTTCTCTACTATTCGTCGTACGGCCATATCGAGGCGATGGCGGCTGCGGTCGCTGCAGGCGCGCGTGAGGCGGGCGCCACGGTCGACGTCAGGCGCGTTCCTGAACTGGTGCCGGAAGAGATCGCGCGTGCTTCCTATTTCAAGACCGACCAGGCCGCTCCGATCGCGAAGATCGACGATCTTGCGAACTACGACGCCATCATCGTGGGTGCTCCGACCCGGTTCGGACGGCTGGCGTCGCAGATGGCCAATTTCCTGGACCAGGCCGGCGGTCTGTGGATGCGTGGTGCCTTGATCGGAAAGGTTGGCGGAGCCTTCACCTCCACCGGGACGCAGCATGGCGGGCAGGAGGCGACGCTCTTCTCGATCATCACGAATCTCCTTCACTTCGGGCTAGTGATCGTCGGCCTTGACTATGGCTTTGCGGGCCAGATGTCGCTGGGCGAGATCACCGGCGGATCACCCTATGGTGCCACGACGATCTCTGGCGGCGACGGCTCGCGGCAGCCCAGCGAGAACGAACTGGCCGGCGCGCGCTACCAGGGCCGCAAGATCGCGGAGGCTGCGGCCAAGCTGCATGGCTGACCGCACGAGTATCTCCATGAGCTTGCTGACCGAAGCACACGTCTCGCAAAGTTCGATCGTCACTCATCCGCTCGACCCCGAGGACGCGCAGATAGCGGCCGCCATGCGCGAGGCCGTGGCGCCAGTCAAGGGAAAGGGTTTCTCGCGAGGTGTCGAATCGCGATTGCAATTCGATGCAGTCATGGCGAGCGTCCTGCCATGCGATGGCGTGGATGTCGAGACGGATCTTGTCGGCGGCGTACCGGGCGTCTGGGTGATTCCGTCGAACGCGCTGCCCGGCCAGGCGATCATCCATCTGCACGGCGGCTGGTTCAACTTTGGATCTGCCAGCGCTTTCGTCAATCTCATTGGCCAGATCGCCTCGCGGGCGGCCGCGCGAGCGTTCATTCCGGACTATCGCCTGGCGCCCGAGCATCCGTTTCCCGCGGCAGTCGAGGACGCGATGGCTTGCTATCGAGGCCTGCGCGACCAGGTGGTCGAGAGGGTCGCGCTGTCGGGAGATTCGGCAGGGGGAAATCTGGCGCTCGTGCTCGCCTCGCGCATTGCCAATGAGCCGGCAGGCAACGGCTTGGTCCTGAGTGGGGTCGCGGTGCTGTCGCCGATCACGGACCTGACGCTGTCCGGCGAAACCTACCGGACACGAGCGCAGGCCGATCCTCTGTTCACTCGCCCGCAGGCCTCGGAACTCGTGCGTGCGTACCTCTCGAAGGAGGATTCGACGCATCCTCATGCCTCGCCGCTGTATGGCCGCTTGGCGGGCTTGCCGCCAGTGCGCATCCACGTCGGCGACGACGAAGTGCTGCTGTCCGACTCACTTCGCTACGTAGCGCGTGCAGTTGCCGTGGGCGTCGACGCCCGCGCCGACGTATGGCTGGGCATGCCGCACGGCTTTGCCGGCGGTATCGGCAAGTTGAAGGCCGCTGAGGCCGCGCTCGACGACATCGGAGCGTTCTTGCGCGGCGTTCTGGACGGTTTAGAAGATACCTAGTGGTGTATATGACGCCGGCGGGCAACTGATATTCGCGGATGAGCGCGATTCAGCAAGGACGGTCAAGACAAGCGCAATTGCGGGAAAGACGTTGCGGACGCATCGCACTCAAATGGGCAGCACACGCACGCCGTTGGCGGGACTCTTTTTCGAGGAGAAACACAATGCCTGATGTACACGGTGTCACCGAAGTCAACGGTGTCAATGAATATCGGTACTACGCCGGTGGCGAATGGCGCTCCGCCGAGAAGCATCGACTGTTCGACGTCTTTCGGCCTTATGACCGCAGCCTGTTCGCTCGCGTGGCCGCCGGCGGCCGACCGGAGGCTCAAGCCGCTGTCGATGCGGCGGCCCAGGCATTCCCGGGCTGGGCGAAGACAACGCCTGCCCAGCGCGCAGCGCTGTTCTTCAAGGCCGCCGAGATCGTGAAGCGTCGCCGCTCCGAGATCGCGGCGATCCTGGCTGTCGAGACGGGCAGCACCATCTCGTTCGCGACGTTCCAACAGGACCTCGTCGCCGCCACCATCGAGCAAGCCGTCGGCTGGATGTACCTCCCGAAGGGTGAAGTTCTCGAGTCCAACGTGCCGGGGTCGCACTCGATCGGCATTCGACGGCCTCTCGGCGTGGTCGCCAGCTTCACGCCGTGGAATGGCGCCAACGTGCTCTCCTGGCGTGCGGTGCTGTCTCCCGTCGCGGCAGGCAACACGGTCGTCGTCAAGCCGTCCGAGCTCTCTCCGATCTCGGCCGGCCTCATCCTCGCGCAGATCGCGGAAGAGGCTGGCTTCCCGCCGGGCGTCATCAACGTGGTGACGCATGCGCCCGGCGCCGCGTCGGAAATCGCCGACGTCTTCTTCGAGAGCCCGGACGTACGCGTGATCAACCTCATCGGCGGCGTCAAGACCGCACGCATGCTCGCCAAACGCGCCGGCGAGACGCTCAAGCGCACGACGATGGAGCTCGGCGGCTACAACCCGATGATCATCCTCGACGACGTGGACGTCGACTATGCGGTCCGCGCCGCGACGTTCGGATCGTTCTTCCACCAGGGGCAGATCTGCCTCAACACCCGTCGCATCATCGTGCAGCGCAAGATCGCCGCGGAGTTCCTCGACAAGTTCGCCGCGCGCACGAAGACGCTGGTGTCTGGTGATCCGCAGGATCCCAAGACGGTCATCGGCCCGCTGATCACGCCCGCGGCCGTCAAACTGGTGGACGAGCGCGTGAAGGAGGCCATCTCCAAGGGCGCGAAGATTCACACGGGCGGCACCTTCGAAGGCCAGATCTACCAGCCGACCATCCTCAGCAACGTATCGCTTGACTCGACAGTTGCAAACGAGGAGACGTTCGGCCCGGTTGTGGTGGTGGAAGTGGTCGACACGCCGGAACAGGCCGTCGAGGCGGCCAACCGGACGATGTACGGCCTGACGTCGTCGATCCTGGCGGCCGACACCTATCGCGCGTTCGAACTGGCGCCGCGGATCCTCGCCGGCATCGTCAACGTGAACTCGCCCACCGTGAACGACGAGATCCATGCGCCGATGGGTGGCGTGCGGGACAGCGGCTGGGGACGGACCGGCCCCGATAGCCTGAAGGAGTTCCAGGACGTCATCTGGATCAACTCGCACAGCGGCCAGCATCAGTTCCCGATCTGAGGCAGTCAGCAACCGGACACCCGACGCTGGGACCGACACGGAGTATTCAAGATGATCAATGCCAAAGAACGGATGCAGGTACTGCTGGATCAAGTGGCTTCGGGGCAACTGAGTCGGCGCAACTTCCTGGCGATGGCTGGTGCAGCGGGGCTCTCGGCCGCGATGACGGAACAGGTCTTCGCCGCTGGCGAGAACCAGGCGAACAACCAGGCCAAGCTGGAAGGGACATACGACTACATCGTGGTCGGGGCCGGCGCGTCCGGTTCGATCGTCGCCAGCGAGCTGTCCAAGACGGGTGCAACCGTGCTGGTGGTGGAATCCGGCGGCCCCGATAGCTCGCCCACGATCAGCAATCCAAGCGTCTGGTTCTACAACCTCGGCAGTCCGATGAACTGGAACTTGCCGATTGCGCCCGTTCCGCAGTTGAACAATCGCAAGTTCAACATGGCGCTTGGTCGCGTGCTGGGCGGCGGAAGTTCCATCAACGCGCTCGTCTGGTCACGCGGCATGGAGCGCGACTTCGACGCGTGGGAGCGCGGCGGTGCGAAGGGCTGGGGCTTCAAGGATGTCCTGCCGACGTACAAGGCCCAGGAAGACTGGGAGGGTGGCGCGAACGAATGGCGCGGCGCCGGCGGCCCGGTGCACATCCGCAAGCCTGGCGATCCCCACCCGACGGCGCCGGCCTTCATCGAGGCGGCGCGCCAGATGGGCATCGCGGTGAACGACGACGCGAACGGGCCGATGCGGCCGGGCGCCGGCTACATCAACATGAACATCGCCGCCGATGGCACGCGCGTGAGTTCGGCACGCGCGTTCCTTCGGCCGAACCTTGATCGCTCCAATCTGACGCTGCTGCTGAACGCCAACGTCACGAAGGTCGTCTTCAGCGGCGATCGCGCGACGGGCGTGGAACTCGTCAGCGCCGACGGCACGAAAACGGTCAAGGCGTCGCGCGAGGTCATCCTCTCGGCGGGCACGATCCATACGGCGAAGTTGCTGATGTTGTCTGGCATCGGCGACGCCGCGCAATTGCGCAAGCTCGGCATCAAGCCCGTCGCGGACCTGCAGGGCGTAGGCCAGAACCTCCAGGATCACGTGATCGTGTCCGGTCTCGTTTACCAGTACAAGGGCAAGATGCCGGATCGTCCAGCGGACAGCAATGCCGTGGAAGCCGAGGTCTATCTGTCGAGCGGGGTCGACGACCATGCCGCCGACATCAACATCGTGTTGGAGCAGCTTCCGATCGCGACGCCTGAGGCGGCGGCCCGCTTCGCGGCACCTCCGAAGGAGGGCTACACGATCGCTCCGGCGCTCGTACAGCCAACCAGTCGCGGCCGGGTGCGACTCGCCAGCGCCGACTGGCACGACGCCCCCATCATAGAAGGCAACCACCTCGGCACCGATCGCGACGTCGCCGCGATCGTGAAGGCGATCGAGGTGGCGCGCGAACTCGGCGGCCAATCGGCGCTCGATGGCATCCGGGCAGAAGAAGTGGTACCGGGTACGAAAGCCAGCAGTCGGGCGGATCTGGTCGAGCTCGCGCGCACGGCCGCGGCGAGCTTCGGCCATCCGGTCGGCACCGCGAAGATCGGACGCGACAAGGACGCAGTCGTCGACAGCAATCTTCGTGTCCACGGGGTTCGTGGGCTGCGGGTGGCGGACGCGTCCGTCATGCCGTCGATCCTCTCGGGACCGACGAACGCGGCGTCCTACATGATCGGCGGTCGCGCGGCCCAGCTGATCCACCCAGCGAAGTCTTGAAGGAGCCGAGCATGTCGTTCACCATCGACGTCCATCACCACATCCTGCCGGACGTGTTCTATCGCGCGACGAACGATACGAGCAATCCGGTGGGCGGCATCCATCCGGCGCCGTGGTCGAAGGAGTCCACGTTGTCCTTCATGGACGATGCAGGGATCGATGTTGCTATCACGTCCATCAGCACGCCAGGCGTCCACATGGGCGATGACGCCGCGGCTTGCGATCTCGCCCGTCGCGTCAACGAACTGTCGGCGGACCTGATCCAGGAACGGCCCGAGCGCTTCGGCGGCTACGCCGCTCTGCCGCTGCCCGACGTCGACGGCTCGTTGCGCGAACTGGAGTACAGCCTGGACGTCCTCAGGATGGACGGTGTCGTGTTGTTCTCGAATGCTCGCGGCATCTATCTTGGAGACGCCCGCTTCAACCCGCTGTTCGAGGAGCTGGAGAGGCGCGGAACCGTCGTCTTCGTCCATCCGACGGCATCTCCCGACTCCGACGCCCGCGCCAATCTGCAACTGCCGGACTCGCTGATCGACTTCACCGCCGACACGACGCGAGCGATCGCCAAGCTGCACTACAGCAACACGTTCGCCCGCACGCCAAGCGTCAAGTACATCTTCTCGCACGCGGGTGGAACGATGCCGTTCCTCGCGACGCGGCTCTCGATCATCGATCGCATGAACGTCATGCCGGGCGCGGAGGAACGAGAGACTGCGGACGACACCTTCCGCAAGCTCTACTGGGACACGGCGCTTTCGTGGCGTGCGCCCAACCTGCAAATGCTGCGCTCGGTCACCGGCATGGGCCAGGTTCTCTTCGGATCGGACTACCCCTATCTCCGTCGAGACATGGCAGTGAGCTGCAGGCACGAGGTGGAGACCAGTACCGAGTTGGTCGGCGACGAGAGCCGCGCCGTACTGGCCGACAATGCCCTGAAACTGTTTCCTCGGCTGCGACAGCTGCAAAAGAGTTGAGGCAAAAAGAGCTTTCGACGGGCTGCCCGGCGTTCACGGTCGAGGATCGCAGTACGACGCGTACACGGTCGGAAAATGGAGCGTGCGTCGAGGCCGGTCCTTCTCTAGAATCGATCGAACGTTTCTTCCCTCGGAGGCTGCGCATGCTGCAAGTATCCAGACGGCAGTTCATGAAGGTGACAGGCTCGACCCTCGCGGGGTCCAGTCTGGCCCTTTTGGGGTTTTCCCCAACGGCTGCCCTGGCCGAGGTGCGCCAGTTCAAGCTGACGGAAAGCATCGTCACGCGGCAGACCTGCACCTACTGCTCGGTCGGCTGCGGGATCCTGATGTATTCGCTGGGCGACGGCGCGAAGAACGCGAAGCGAGCGGTGATCCACGTCGAGGGCGACCCCGACCACCCGGTCAACCGCGGCACGCTGTGCCCGAAGGGTGCGAGCCTGCTCGACATCGTCAACAGCCCGAGCCGCCTGCGCTACCCCGAGGTGCGCGAGCCCGGCTCGACCGAGTGGAAGCGGCTGTCGTGGGACGACGCGATGGGCCGCGTCGCCAAACTGCTCAAGGCCGATCGCGACGCCAACTTCGTCGAGAAGACCGACGCGGGCCTCACGGTCAACCGCTGGCTCACCACCGGCATGCTCGCGGCGTCGGCCGCCAGCAATGAGGCCGGCTACGTCACGCACAAGGTCGCCCGCAGCCTGGGCCTGCTCGCCTTCGACAATCAAGCGCGCGTCTGACACGGCCCGACGGTGGCAGGTCTTGCCCCGACGTTCGGCCGCGGCGCGATGACGAATCACTGGGTAGACATCCGCAACGCGGACGTCATCCTCGTGATGGGTGGCAACGCGGCGGAGGCGCACCCGTGCGGCTTCAAGTGGGTGACCGAGGCGAAGGCGCACAACAAGGCGCACTTCATGGTGGTCGATCCGCGCTTCAACCGCTCGGCGTCGGTGGCGGACTTCTACGCGCCGATCCGCTCGGGCAGCGACATCGCCTTCCTCGGCGGCGTGATCAACTACCTGGTCAGCCACGACAAGATCCACCACGAGTACGTCCTCAACTACACCGACATGAGCTTCCTCGTGCGCGAGGACTTCGCGTTCACGGACGGCATCTACTCGGGCTACGATGCCGACCATCGCAAGTACGACAAGACCAGCTGGGACTACCAGCTCGGCGACGACGGCTACGTCAAGACCGACCCGACGCTCGCGCACCCGCGCTGCGTCTACCAGCTGCTGAAGGCGCACTACAGCCGCTACACGCCGGAGATGGTCGAGACGATCTGCGGCACGCCGAAGGCGAAGTTCCTGCACGTGTGCGAGAAGCTCGCGTCGACCGCCGTGCCAGGCCGCGCCGCGATCATCATGTACGCGCTCGGGTGGACGCAGCACTCCATCGGCGCGCAGATGCTGCGCACCGGCGCGATGGTGCAGCTGCTGCTGGGCAACATCGGCATCGCCGGCGGCGGCATGAACGCGCTGCGCGGGCACTCGAACATCCAGGGCCTGACCGACCTCGGCCTGCTCTCGGCGAGCCTGCCCGGCTACCTGACGATGCCCACGGAGGCCGAGCAGGACTACGCCAGGTACATCGCCACGCGTACGCAGAAGCCGCTGCGGCCGGGACAGATGAGCTACTGGCAGAACTACCCGAAGTTCCACGTGAGCCTGATGAAGGCGTGGTACGGCCCAAACGCGACCAAGGACAACGACTGGGGCTACGAGTTCCTGCCCAAGCTCGACAAGGAGTACGACATGCTCCAGGTCTTCGAGCTGATGAACGAGGGCAAGGTCAACGGCTACATCGCGCAGGGCTTCAACCCGCTGGCGGCGCTCGCGAACAAGGATCGCGTCCGTGCGGGCCTCGCGAAGCTGAAGTTCCTCGTCGTCATGGATCCGCTGGCGACCGAGACGTCGGAATTCTGGAAGAACTACGGCGAACACAACGACGTCGACTCGACGCAGATCCAGACCGAAGTCTTCCGCTTGCCCACGACGTGCTTCGCCGAGGAGGAAGGCTCGGTCGTGAGCTCCTCGCGCGTGCTGCAGTGGCACTGGAAGGCCGCGGAGCCGCCGGGCGAGGCGCGCACCGACATCCGCATCATGGCGGAGCTGTTCACGCGGCTGCGCGGCCTCTATGCCAAGGAAGGCGGCAAGTACCCCGACCCGATCCAGAAGCTGTGGTGGCCCTACGCGAACCCGGCCGAGCCCACGCCCGAGGAGATCGCCAAGGAATACAACGGCCGCGCGCTGTCCGATCTTGCCGACCCGACCGACGCGACCAAGGTACTGCGCAAGGCGGGCGAGCAGCTCGCGGGCTTCGGCGAGCTGCACGACGACGGCAGCACGATGAGCGGTTGCTGGATCTTCGCCGGCGCCTGGACGCAGGCCGGCAACCAGATGGGCCGGCGCGACAATTCGGATCCGACCGGCATCGGCAACACGCTGAACTGGGCCTGGGCCTGGCCGTCGAACCGTCGGGTGCTCTACAACCGCGCCTCCTGCGACCCGGCCGGCAAGCCCTACGATCCGGGCCGCAAGCTGATCGGCTGGACGGGCGCCGCCTGGACTGGCTCGGACGTACCGGACATCGGCCCCACGCTCGGCCCCGATAGCGGTGCCGGCCCGTTCATCATGAACCCGGAGGGCGTCGCGCGCTTCTTCGCGAAGAAGGGCCTGGCCGAGGGCCCGTTCCCGGAACACTACGAGCCCTTCGACACCCCGATTGGCCACAACCCGCTGCATCCGAACAACCCGAAGGCGACGAGCTCGCCCGCGGCGCGCGTGTTCCCGGCGGTCTGGGACACTTTCGGCAAGGCTGCGGACTACCCGCACGTGGGCACGACCTACCGCCTGACCGAGCACTTCCACTACTGGACGAAGCACGCGCTCCTGAACGCGATCATCCAGCCCGAGCAGATCGTCGAGATCGGCGAGGAACTGGCCGCGAGCGTGGGCGTGAAGGCGGGCGACATGATCAAGGTGTCGTCCAAGCGCGGCTACATCAAGGCGCGCGCGGTCGTCACCAAGCGGATCAAGGCGATGACCGTCGCCGGCAAGGTCATCCACCACGTCGGGATCCCGATCCACTGGGGCTTCAAGGGCCAGACCAAGCCGGGCTTCCTCGCCAACACGCTCACGCCCTTCGTCGGCGACGGCAACACCAACACGCCCGAGTTCAAGACCTTCCTGGTCAAGGTCGAGAAAGCCTGAGGTCCGCCCATGTCGCTTCAATCCCTCGATATCCGTCGCCGATCGGCCACGACGCTGCCTTCGCCCGAAGCCCGCACGCCGGCTTCGGGCGAGGTCGCCAAGCTGATCGACGTCACCAAGTGCATCGGCTGCAAGGCCTGCCAGACGGCGTGCATGGAGTGGAACGACCTGCGCCAGGAGCCGGGCGAGAACGTCGGCGTCTACGACAACCCGCTCGACCTGACGGAGAACGCCTGGACGGTGATGCGTTTCACCGAGTACGAGAACCCGGGCAGCGGCAACCTCGAGTGGCTGATCCGCAAGGACGGCTGCATGCACTGCGAAGACCCGGGCTGCCTGAAGGCCTGCCCGTCGCCGGGCGCGATCGTGCAGTACACCAACGGCATCGTCGACTTCCACGAGGAGAACTGCATCGGCTGCGGCTACTGCGTCACCGGCTGCCCGTTCGACGTGCCGCGCATCTCGAAGAAGGACCACAAGGCCTACAAGTGCACGCTGTGCTCGGACCGCGTCGCCGTCGGGCTCGAGCCCGCCTGCGTGAAGACCTGCCCGACCGGCGCGATCATGTTCGGCACCAAGGAGGCGATGAAGGACCAGGCGGAGGATCGCATCGTCGACCTGAAGGAACGCGGCTTCGACAAGGCCGGCCTGTACGACCCGGCCGGCGTCGGCGGCACGCACGTGATGTACGTGCTGCACCACGCCGACAAGCCCTCGCTCTACGCCGAACTGCCCGACGCGCCGCGCATCAGCCCGCTCGTCGGCCTGTGGAAGGGCGTGGCCAAGCCGCTCGCGCTGGCGGCGCTCGGCGTCGCGGCGATCGGCAGCCTCTTCCACTACATCGTCAAGGGGCCGATCGAGGTCGAGAAAGAGGCCGAGGACGCCGTCGCCGACGACGTCGATGCGAAGGAGGACACGCGATGAACCGCCGCGACGAGATCCCGCGCTACACCGCCTCCGAACGCGTCAACCACTGGACGGTGGCGATCTGTTTCGTGCTGCTCGCGCTATCGGGCCTGGCGTTCTTCCATCCGGCGCTCTTCTTCCTGACCGACCTGTTCGGTGGCGGACCATGGACACGCATCCTGCACCCCTACATCGGCCTCGTGCTGTTCATCGCCTTCGCCATGATGGTCGCGCGCTTCTGGCGGCACAACCTGATCGAGCGGCGCGACGTCGAGTGGCTCAAGCGCGTCCCCGATATGGTCGTCAGCGGTGACGACAGTCACATGCCCGAGCAGGAAAAGAACAACGGGGGCCAGAAAGTGCTCTTCTGGTGCTTGGTGGCCGGCATCCTCGCGCTGCTGCTCACCGGGCTCGTCATGTGGCGCGCGTGGTGGACACCGCCTATCCTGCTCATCCGCATCGCGACGCTGCTGCATTCGATCGCGGCGGTCTGCTGCATCGGTCTCATCGTCGTGCACGTCTACGCGGCCATCTGGGTGAGCGGGAGCATTCACGCGATGGTTCGCGGCACGGTGTCGCGCGCGTGGGCCTGGCAGCACCATCGCGCCTGGTACCGCAAGATGACCGGTGACCACCGCCACTGACCCCGCCCGCGCGGCGCTATGCGCTCGCCCCGGGGCAGGCGCCGCCCATTTCATGTAAAACAGCTTCCGTGCAACGCATTCTTCAACGGGGTGAGATCGAGGCGCTCGACCGGATCGAGTTCCCGCGTGTGCGCCTGCCGCAGCCGCCGACCCTGTTCGCCGAGCGCGCGGCGCGGCTGCGCCAGCTCGCGCCGGGCAACCCGATCGGCGACTACCTGGGCTTCGTCGCGCGCCTCGTCGACGTCCAGGCCCGCGCGGCGGCCGCCATCCACACCGCCGCCCCCGACGAGCCGACGATCGCCCGCGCTCTCGAGCACGGCATGCCGGTGCTGCCCGCGCGCGAATCCGTCGACCCGGCCTGGCGCCAGGCGCTGCGTTTGCTGCTGGCCGCGATCCGCGACGACGGGTCGTCGCCTCCGGCATCGCTGCAGGTTGCCGCGATGCTTGGCGAGCTCGACGACGACCGCCTCGACGGGCTCGCGCTCGACGCGATCGCGGGCGACGTCGTCCCGCGCTGGCAAGCCGCGCGGCCCGTTGTGATGGCGGCGCTGCAGGTCGCCTTCGCCGACGCCGCGAGCCGGCTCGACACGAAGCGCATCGCCTACGTCGACCCGGCCACCATCTGCCCCGTCTGCGGTAGCCAGCCGGTCGCCAGCGTGCTGCGCATCGGCGGCCAGGCCGGTGGACACCGCTACCTGCATTGCGCGCTGTGTGCCACCGAATGGCATCTCGGACGCGTGAAGTGCAGCCATTGCGAGTCGACGAAGGGCGTGCGCTACCAGGGTATCGAGGAAAGCCCGGAGGAAGGCGCGCGCGCCGTGCTCGCCGAGACGTGCGACGAGTGCCACACCTACCGCAAGCAGGCCGACCAGGAGAAGGATCCGGTCGCCGAACCGCTGGCCGACGACCTCGCCAGCCTGATGCTCGACCTGCTGATGGCCGACATGCCGTTCGCCCGCGCCAGCGAGAACCCGTGGCTGTCGCTGGCCGCGCCTCATGACGAGCCGGAGCCAGGCCCATGAGCGCGACCGCACCGGCGAACCACGCCATGATGCAACGCCTGCCCGCGGTCGACAAGCTGCTGGCCACCGCCGAGCTCGCCCCCGCATTGCGACTGCACGGCGCGACGCAGGTGACAGGCGCCGTGCGCGGGGAGCTCGAGCGATTGCGCGAGGCGATCCGCGCCGGCATCGACGTGCCGTACGCGGACCTCGATCCGCCCGCGATCGCGCGCCGCGTCGAGGCCGCGATCCAGGCCCGCAATGCGCCGCGCCTGCGCAGCGTCTTCAACCTCACGGGCACCGTGCTGCACACCAACCTGGGCCGCGCATCGCTGCCCGACGAGGCCGTGCAGGCCGTCATGCGGGCACTCGTCGCGCCGGCCAACCTCGAATACGACCTCGAGACCGGTGGCCGCGGCGACCGCGACGACCTCGTTTCCGGCCTGCTGTGCGAGCTCACCGGCGCCGAGGCCGCCACCGTCGTCAACAACAACGCCGCGGCCGTGCTGCTGATGCTGAACTCGCTGGCGACGCGCAAGGAGGTCGTCGTCTCGCGCGGTGAGCTGGTCGAGATTGGCGGTGCCTTCCGCATCCCCGACATCATGGGCCGCGCCGGCGCCCGCCTCGTCGAGGTCGGCACGACCAACCGCACGCACGCCCGCGACTACGAGGCCGCCATCGGGCCGCGCACCGGGTTGCTGATGAAGGTGCATTGCAGCAACTACGCGGTCACCGGCTTCACGGCAAGCGTCGCCGAGCCGGAGGTGGCGCGCATCGCGCACGAGCGCGGCGTGCCGCTCGCGGTCGATCTCGGCAGCGGCACGCTGGTCGATCTCGCCGACTGGGGCCTGCCGCAGGAGCCGACGGTGCGCGACATCGTCTCGGCCGGCGCCGACATCGTCAGCTTCAGCGGCGACAAGCTGCTGGGCGGTCCGCAGGCCGGGATGATCGTCGGTTGCAAGGACCTGATCGCGAAGATCAAGAAGAACCCGCTCAAGCGCGCGCTGCGCGTGGGCAAGCTGACGCTCGCGGCGTTGGAGCCGGTGCTCGCGCTGTATCGCGCGCCCGAGCGGCTCGCCGAGCGCCTGCCGACACTGCGCCTGCTCACGCGGCCGCAGCAGGGCATCCGCGTGCAGGCCGGGCGGCTGCGCGACGCGGTGCGAGCCGCGGCCGGCGCGGGCTTCGCGGTGGACGCGGTGGCCATGTCCAGCCAGATCGGCAGCGGCGCGTTGCCCGTCGACCTGCTGCCCAGCTTCGGCCTGCGCCTGCAACCTTCGACCGCACGCCGCGCCGGCCGCGAACTCGCGCGGCTCGAACAGGCGCTGCGCGGGCTCGAGCGGCCCGTGATCGGGCGTGTCGCCGACGGCGCGCTGTGGCTCGACCTGCGCTGCCTGGAAGAGGGCGACGAGCCCGCCTTCGCGGCGCAACTCGCGTCGCTGGCACTGGCCCTCGCCTCATGATCGTCGGCACCGCCGGCCATATCGACCATGGCAAGACGACGCTGGTGCGCGCGCTGACGGGCGTCGACACCGACCGGCTCAAGGAGGAGAAGGCGCGCGGCATCACGATCGAGCTGGGCTATGCCTACGCGCCGTTGCCGGGCGACGATGTGCTGGGCTTCGTCGATGTGCCGGGCCACGAGCGCTTCGTGCACACGATGGTCGCGGGGGCCACCGGGATCGACCACGCGCTGCTGGTCGTGGCCGCGGACGACGGCGTGATGCCGCAGACGCGCGAGCACGTCGACATCCTGCAACTGCTCGGCGTGCGCGAAGGCACCGTCGCCTTGAGCAAGGTCGATCGCGTCTCGCCGGCGCGCATCGCCGAGGTGTGCGCGGAGCTGGCGCTGGCGTTGCAGGGGTCGGCGCTGTCCGCTGCGCCGGTGTTCGAGACGGCCGCAAGCCGCGACGATGATCCCGGCGTCGCGGCGTTGAAGCGGCATCTCGAGGCTGCTGCCGGTCGCCAGCCGCGACGCGACCTCGACGGCCTGTTCCGCCTCGCCGTCGACCGCGTATTCAGCCTGCCCGGGCACGGGACGATCGTCACCGGCAGCGTGCATGGCGGCGCGGTGAACGTGGGCGAAACGCTGCGCCATTCCGCCAGCGGGCAGGACGTCCGCGTGCGCAGCATCCATGCGCAGAACCGTGCGAGCGAACGTGGCGTCGCGCACCAGCGCTGCGCGTTGAACCTCGCCGGCATCGAGGCCTCGGCCATCGCCCGCGGCGACTGGATCGCCGACGCGCGCGCGCTGCGCGCCAGCCCGCGCCTCGACACGCGGCTGCAGCTGCTGCCCGGCGCGCCGGTGCTCGCGACCTGGGCGACCGTGCACGTCCACCTGGGCACGGCGCACCACGTCGCGCATGTCGCGCCGCTCGAGGGCGATCGCCTGCAGGCCGGCACGCGAGCGCTGGCGCAGCTCGTGTTCGAGCAGCCGGTCTTCGCGCTCGCGGGCGATCGGTTCATCGTGCGCAACGCGCAGGCGAACCGGACGATCGGTGGTGGCGTGGTGATCGATCCGCTCGGACTGGAGCGCCGGCGCCGCAGTCCCGAACGGCTCGCGTGGCTGGCCGCCCTCGAAGCCGCGAGGAACGGCGGTGGGTTGACCGGCGTCGTCGCCAACGCGCCCGCAGGCATCGCGCGATCGCATCTCGCATGGCTTCTGGGCTTGCCCGAGGATCGCGTGCCGTCGCCGGACGCCGACGTGCGCGTGCTGGCCAACGGGCCGCATGGTGCGCTGCTCGTCGCCGATGCGACGTGGCGGGCCGTCGGCGACGAGGTCGTCGCGACGCTGGCCCGATTCCACGCGACCCATCCCGACGAGCCGGGCGTCAATGCAGCCCGGTTGCGGCGCATGACGATGCCGGGCCGCACGCCCGCGACCGGTCGCGACACGCTCTGGCGCGCGCTGCTCGACGCACTGCTGCACGATGGCCGCCTGCAAGCTGGTGGTGCCTGGCTGCACCTGCCCGACCACGCCGTGACGCTCACGGCGTCCGAAGAGACGCTGGTCGCGCGCCTGCTGCCCTGGATCGAGGAAGGTGGCATCGACCCACCCTGGGTGCGCGAACTGGCCGCGCGTGCGGCCGTGCCGGAGGACGACGTGCGCGCGCTGCTGCGCAAGCTGGCACGCCAGGGACGCCTGTTCCAGAGCGTGAAGGATCTGTTCGTCGCACCGTCGCGCGTGCAGGCGCTGGCGCGCCTGGTCGCCGAGCTCGATGCCCGAGGCGGCCATGCCGGGGTGCGCGCCGCCGACCTCCGCGACGCGGCCGGCCTCGGCCGCAAGCGCTCCGTCCAGCTGCTCGAGTTCTTCGACCGCGCGGGCTACACGCGGCGCGTGCGCGAGGCCCACGTCGTGGTTGGCGAGCCGGGCTGGCCGCACGCCGACTGACGCGGAGGAAGCGCACGACAATCAACGCCGTCGCGTCCGCGACGTCTCGGTTTCAGGAAGGCAAACGCATCCGGTGGTGCGTCCGGGCTTCAAACCCGGGTGGGGGCGTCAGTCGCTCCCAGGTAGGTTCGACTCCTGCTGCCTTCCGCCCGCGGGCCGTCGCAACCCGCGGAACAGGTGTTGCAATCACTTTGCTCGGGCTCCGCGCCTGTCGTCATGGGCCGCAAAGACGTCCGTCACCCAGTCGATGAAGACCCGAAGGCGAGCTCCCGCATGTCGGTTTTGAGGATAGACGACATGAAGAGGGTGGCGTGGCTGGGTCCACCCCGTCAACACCGGTACCAGGCGACCCGCTGCGATGTGCGGGTTGGCCATGAACGCAAACGTCTGTCCGATCCCCAGCCCGGTGAGCAGGGCGGTCAGATGAGCGGTGCTCTCGTTGACAGCGGCGCCCTTGGTCGCGCGGAGATCCACATCCAGTTGCTCGCCGTCCCGAGCGAAGTGCAGCGGGAATACTCGCCCCGTCAGCGACGAGAAATAGCCCACGAAGGAATGCCGCGCGAGCAGATCCTCCGGATGGGCCGGTGTGCCGTTCGCCGCGAGGTAGTCGGCGCTGGCGCACGTGACGTAGTCCAGTTCGGCGATGCGCCTGGCAACCAGCGACGTATCGGCGAGGTCGCCACCGCGAATCACGCAGTCGACTGCGTCGCCAACGAGGTCGACATGCCGGTCGCTGACGCCCAGTTGCAGCTGGATGTCCGGGTATCGCAGGCGGAAATCGTGAAGGGCCGGAATGAGGATGAGGTTTGCGAGCGACGACCCGATGTCGACCCGAAGCCGTCCCTTCGGGCTGCTCCGAACCCCTGCGAACTGCGCATCCATGTCCTCAAGCTCGCCCAGCAGCCTGACCGCGCGCTCGTAGTAAGCCTCGCCTTCCGCGGTGACATGCACCCGACGCGTCGTGCGCTGAAACAGCTTCACGCGCAGGTGGCTCTCCAGGTCTTGAACGAGCTTCGTCACCGTGGGGCGGGGGATGTTCAGGGAGTCAGCGGCCTTCGAGAAGGCTCCCGAGTCGGCGATCCGAACAAACACCCTCATCGCAGTCAGTTGATCCATCCGGTGCTCCGGTTCTGGAAAAGGGAAACAGCGGGCCGATTGTTCACCAGCCTGAATTGAGTTGCAGCCGACAGCGTCTTTATCCGAGCGCCTCGTCTCCCTACATTCACTGCACCGACTCTTTCAACCACTGGAGAAACAAATGACCAATCGACTCGAAGGCAAGGTAGCACTGGTGACGGGCGGCACGAGCGGCATCGGTCTGGCATCGGCGCGCGCCATGGCAGAGGAGGGCGCCACGGTGTACATCACGGGTCGCCGCCAGGCGGAACTGGACGCGGCGGTGAAGGCCATTGGTCCGCGTGGCCGCGGTGTCCGTAGCGACGCGACGAAGATGGCCGAGTTGGACGCGCTCTTCGCGCAGATCAAGCAACAAGCCGGCCACCTCGACGTGTTGTTCGCCAACGCTGGCGGCGGCACCATGGTTCCGCTCGGCGCCATCACGGAAGAGCATTTCGACGAGACGTTCAACCGCAATGTCAAGGCCGTCCTGTTCACGGTGCAAAAGGCGCTGCCGCTCCTGGTGGACGGTGCGTCGATCATCCTCACGGGCTCGACCGCGGGCAGCAAGGGCACGCCGGCGTTCAGCGTGTACAGCGCCACCAAGGCCGCCGTGCGCAACTTCGCGCGCAACTGGGTACTCGACCTGAAGGATCGTCGGATCCGTGTCAATGTCGTGAGCCCGGGCCCGATCCGCACGACCGGCCTGGTCGAACTTGCGGGCGACAACAAGGAACAGCAGGACGGGCTCCTCGCCTACCTCGCCTCGCTCGTGCCGATGGGCCGCGTGGGCGAGCCGGCGGAAATCGGCAAGGCCGTCGTCTTCCTGGCGTCGAACGACTCCAGCTTCGTCAACGGCGCCGAGCTGTTCGTCGACGGCGGCGTTGCGCAGGTCTGAGCGGTCGTAGCGCCCAGGCACCAATCAACACGGAGAAAGACCATGACCGATACCACCAGCAAGACCACCGCGATCCAACTCCTTCGCGCATACCACGACAACATCCAGAATCCGGACGAGGCGGCAGCGCTTTTTGCGGACGACGGCGTCGTCGAACTTCCGACCGTCAAGGCGAGAGCCCAGGGAAGGGAAGCGATCCGTGGACTGGTGCAGGGACTTCTGAAGAAGATCCCCGGCTTCCGGTTCAAGAACACCCAGGTCTGGATCGAGACGCCCGACAAGGTCTTCGCCGAATACTCGGTCGAAGCACTCGTCCCCGATACCGGCAAGATCTACAAGCAGACCTATGCGGGCGTGTTGATCGCCGAAGGCGGCCGCATCAAGCTGCTGCGCGAGGCGCTCGACACGGCAGAAGCAGCCAGGGCTTTCAGCAAAGACTGAAGGAGATCAACCATGTCCAACACCATTTCGACCCTGTTGCTTCGCAACCTCAGCGACGTCTTCGGCGAGACCGACCCGGTGCGTCGGCGCGCGGCGATCGACGAGCTCTTCCTCGAAGATGCCGTGTTCCACGACCCCATGGGGGGCAGCTTCCGCGGCCGCGACGAGATCGACCGTATTGCGGGCGTGATCAAGGCCACCCATCCGGACTTCCAATACCAGCCGCTCTCGCCGCCCGAGGAGGTCGGTGACGGAGGGCGCGTGGTTTGGGTGTCCGGCAGTCCCGGCAAGCCGCCCGAATATGCGGGGACGGACTTCATCGTTGCCCGGGAAGGCAAGATCGCCGCCGTCTATCTCTTCTTCGACAAGCTGTCGTGAGCGGCGTGAGCGGGCCCTGCCGCTGGTGAAGCCGAAAGGGCGCGGAGCTGGAGACAGACCTGCTGCAGGCCCTAGATGCGCCCGGCGCGCCGGAGGAGGGCACCGATCTCGGCGATCCCCGTCTCGCCGGCCGTCAAGGCCTCGCGCGAGGTGTGCACCGAGTAGCGGCCCAGTACCAGCTCGTGCGGATGCTTGCGCGCGCTGCCGAGGACGAAGCCCGCGTCGGTCGATGCGGTGACCCGGATCGCGCCTTCGCTTTCCTCGAAGACCGCCAGTTCGGCCGAGAGCGACTCGCCCGCGGCCTGCACGACCCCTTCGTGGACGTAGAGCCAGCCGACGCCGTGTCCCCGCGGCGGCGTGTATGTCCACGTCTCGCCCTTCTTCAAGTTGACGGACAGGTAGTTCATGCCGGCGGGGGAAGGGGTCGGGCTCGTCACGCCCTCGTAGGTTCCGAACGCGAGCCGGGCCGGGCCGATCGCGGGGATCTCGGAAGGTGCCATGTACTGACTCTCGGCCGCGGAGAGCTCGAGTTCGGCCGGCAGCGCGATCCAGAGCTGCAGGCCGCGCAGGTGATCGCCTTCGGCCATCGAGCCGTCATGCCAGACGCCGCTGCCGGCGCGCATCCATTCGACGCTGCCCACGGGAAGCCGGCCGCTCTTGCCGGTGGTGTCCTCGTAGCGGATGCCGCCTTCGAGGAGCCACGTGATCGTGGCAATGCCCGAGTGCGGGTGCATACCGAAGAGGTCATGCGGCGTGGGTTCGAACTCGAAGTAGTCGAGGAAGACGAACGGCTTGATGAGCTCGCCGAGGTCCGAGGGACTGACGACTCGACGAATGGGGCCATGTTGCCGCCCTTGGGCTCGCAGCACGATCGGACGCGACGGGCGCGTTGAAAGGGGATTGCGGTCGATTTCGAGACTCAGTTCGTTTGACATGGCGATTCTTCCTTTGATGGTGGTGAGCGGGTATCGCGACGCCGCTTGTGGCTGCAAGCCCGCGAGCGGACTTCGAGCGCCTGGTGGCAGGTGGGCGCCGATGTGAGCCCACTCTAGGCCGCCAGGCTCGTGGCGAGTACTACTCGTCCCGGAACACGCCTTTGCTGCTGGAGCAAAGAAGCCCTTGTGCGCAGCCTCCCGGATATGAGGTCCTCGTGCGCGACGGGACTCCGATCGTTGCGGTCCCGGCAACGGTGCGTTACCGCCGCGGGTCTGGATCGGCTGAGTGCGCCGCCTAGACTGGATTCACGACAACCCAGGAGATGAACATGGCCACCACACCTGCCGCTTCTTCCTCGCCTTTCGAGGCCTGGTTTGCATCTCTCTTCAACGAAGGCCGGGGCCTCGTCTTCCCCTGCGATGAGGACGGACACGTCCAGATCGATGCGCTCAGCGATCGCGGCCGCAGCAACTATTTCTTTGCTCGGGCGATGCTGGGCCGGGAATATGCGACGCCGCAAGTCGTTCGTCATGTCGACGTCCCGCGGTCGCACTGACGCAGCAGGCTCGTCGAGAAGCCTTGCCGGTGATCGCGTGCGCGATATTGCGAGTAGGATTATTTCGCTCATGAGCATGAGTCTCCTGAAGACGTGCCGTGAGCTTGTTCACTGCGATCGATTTGGTCGACGCAGGCGTGCTCTTCGGGGCAGGGCACCGTTGCAAAGAGGAAGTACATGGTCGATCTGAACGATGTGGCCTTGTTCGTGCAAGTCGTCGAGGCCGGAAGCTTCGCCGAGGCCGCCAGGCGCGCGGGCATGCCCTCCAATACGGCGAGTCGGCGGATCCAGCAGCTGGAAGAACAGCTGGGGTTGCGTCTCCTCCATCGATCGACGCGCAAGCTGACGCTGACCGATGCCGGAGAGAGCTTCTACGCGCGTTGCGCGCGCGAGGTGGAGGCGCTGTCTGCCGCGGCGGTCGAACTCGCCGACGGCAGCCAGATGCCCAGCGGCAAGGTTCGTGTCGCGGCGGCGGCCGACTTCTTCAACTGGTTCCAGATGGAGTGGGTGACCGAGTTCCTGGAGGCTCACCCGAAGGTACGCCTCGAATTCGTCCTCAACGATGCGCGTGCGGACCTGGTCGCCGAAGGGATCGACGTGGCATTGCGCGCCGGCAAGGTCTCCGAGCCCACGCTCGTGGCGCGTCGCATCGGCAGCAACCGCGCGTTCCTGGTCGCGAGCCCGTCCTACCTGGCCGCGCGCGGAGCGCCGTCATCGGTCGACGAACTGCCTCTGCACGATTGCCTGGCCGTGCAGCCGGCTACCGGCCGCACCATCTGGCGCCTGGAAGGCCCCGAGGGCCCGACCGAAGTGCAGGTGACGGGACGTTTCTACGCCAACGCGGCGCACGTCCTCCTGAAGGCATCGGTGGCGGGGCTAGGCATCGTGCTGCTGCCCGAGATGATGACGGCCTCCTACCTGCGCAGTGGCCAGTTGGTCGAGGTACTGCCGGGCCATGACGTCAAAGGCCTGGACATCTACCTGGTCTACCTGAGCCGACGCCAGCTTCCGCGTGCCGTCAGCGCCTTCATCGAGTTCGCGAAGGCGAAGATCGTTGCCACGGGCCTCGTCGCGACCACGATCGCTCGCGAACCCGTCAGTCTCCAATAGGCGACTTGCCGCGCTCCCGCAGCATCGGGCCTTGGCGCAAAGACACAACGACGAATGGGCGACCCAGCGTGGGTCGCCCTGGCTCGACGTGGAGATGGACGTCGTTCGAACTCAGGCGAACGCGGCCGAGATCGTGCCGTGGGCGCCGGTCAGGCCCTTGGCGCGGTTGTCGTCGCCGGCGGCCAGGCCTTCCGCGCGCACGAACTCGATGTCGGTGACGCCGAGAAAGCCGAACAGGTTCTTCAGATAGGTCTCCTGGTGATCCAGGAAGGCCGTCGGCGTGCCCTGGCTGTAGAAGCCGCCGCGCGACGAGACGATGAAGACCTTCTTGCCGCCCGCCAGGCCTTCCGATCCCTTCTCGGTGTAGCGGAAGGTCTTGCCGGCCACAGCGATGCGGTCGATCCAGGCCTTGAGCTGGCTGGAGATCGTGAAGTTGTACATCGGGGCCCCGACGATGACCACGTCTGCCGCGAGGAACGATTCGAGGTCGGTCAGGCCGGCGTCGACGTCTTGCTGCAAGGCCGACGACTCGGGCCTGACGCCTTGCGCCGCGGCCAGGTGCAGCCCGGTCAGATGACCGACGGGTTGGGCGACCAGGTCGCGATAGGTCACCTGGACGTCGCGATGCTTGGCACGCGCGGCGGCGACGAGCTTGGCCGTCAGTTGGCGGCTCACCGAGCCTTCGCCCAGGATGCTGGAGTCGATGTGAAGAAGTTTCATGGTGTTGATTTGCGGTAGTTGAACAACCTGATGCGAGGGCGATCTCCGCACGCATCGGTGAATCGATGGTGGGCATCGCCTGTTGATCCGAGTAGCCGTCGACGGTGGATTTCACTCGTCCACACATGCATGCAATGGCCGCCGCTGCGACCGAATCGCCGAGATTGATCAATGCCGCGGACGACTGAAATCCAGCCCCGTCGGCTAGTCGCAAGAGGGTCTCGCCCATAGAGTTTGCTCACCGCGATGGGATGCACGCAACCGCAGTCGCCAACGCATTCGCAACAAGCTCAGGAGACCGCAAATGAAGGCAGACCGCATCGAAGACGCCCTTGCCGCGATGGCGCAAGGCTCCATGGTCGTCGTCGTGGACGATGAGGATCGCGAGAACGAAGGCGACCTGATCCTGGCGGCTGAACACGCGACGCCGGAGCGGCTCGCCTTCATGGTCCGTTACAGCAGCGGCGTCATCTGCGCAGGCCTGCCCGGCGAGCGGCTGGATCAACTCAATCTGCCTCTGATGGTTGCCCGCAATACCGACTCCATGTCGACTGCGTACACCGTGACCGTGGACTACCGACATGGCACCACGACGGGCATCTCGGCATCCGATCGCGCCGCGACGCTGCGCGCGCTCGTTGATCCGCAGGTCGGCTCGGGTGACTTCAACCGGCCGGGACACGTGTTTCCGCTGCGCGCTGTCCAAGGCGGCGTGCTCGCCAGGGCAGGGCACACGGAGGCGGCCGTCGACCTCACGCGCCTTGCAGGACTGCGGCCGGGTGGCGCGCTTGTGGAGATCGTCAACGACGACGGCACGATGGCGCGCCGTCCCGAGCTCGAACGATTCGCCCGCGAGCACGGCCTGCCATTGATCACGATCAAGGACCTCATCGCGTACCGCCGGCGCACCGAGCGCATCGTCGAGAGGATGTCCAGCGTCCGCATGCCGACACCCTTCGGCGTCTTCACGCTGCACGGCTATCGCGAGCTTGTGACCGGACGCGAGCAACTGGCGCTGATGATGGGCGACGTGAGCGACGGACGCGACGTGCTTGTGCGAGTGCACTCGGAGTGCATGACCAGCGAGGTCTTCGGCTCCATGCGCTGCGATTGCAAGCCTCAACTCGATGACGCCATGCGGCGCATCGCGCAGGAAGGACGCGGCGTCGTTGTCTACCTGCGTGGCCACGAAGGGCGCGGCATCGGCCTGCTGGACAAGCTGCGTGCCTATGCGCTCCAGGACGAAGGTGCGGACACCGTCGAAGCCAACGTCCGGCTCGGCCTGCCGGTCGACAGCCGCGACTACGCCGTCGGCGCACAGATGCTGCGCGATCTCGGCGTGCGCGCCGTGCGCCTCATGACCAACAACCAGCAGAAGTACGACGGCATTGCCGACTACGGCCTTCGCATCGTCGAGCGGGTTCCGCTGATCTCTTCGCTTCACGACGAGAACGCGGCCTACATGAAGACCAAGCAGGTCCTCATGGGCCACATGCTCGGCCTCGCCGCCTAGTACCCCCTCCATTCATTTCTTCATCCCGACATCCAGGAGCTTTCCCGTGACTCACTCGATTCCCCGCAGCCGCCACCGATTCTGGGTGGCTGGCACCTCTCTCACCGCCATCGTCGCGATCGTGGCCGCGGCGGTATCCCTGCACAGCGGCCAGGCTTCCGCCAAGCCAACGCAGGCAGTCCAGGCGACGCCCGTGTCTGTCGCCGCCGTCGTACAGAGCGACGTGGCGACCTGGAACGACTTCTCGGGCCGCCTGGAAGCCGTCGAACGCGTCGACATCCGGTCGCGCGTCGCTGGCACCGTGGAGGCCGTGCATTTCCGCGAGGGCGCGCTGGTCAAAGCAGGCGACCTGCTGCTGACGATCGACCCGGCGCCGTACCAGGCCGACGTCGACCGTGCCGACGCGCAGGTCTTCGCCGCGCAATCGCGCCTGGTCAACGCCAGGAGCAACTACGAGCGCTCCAAGCAACTGCTGCAGGACCACGCCATCTCGCAACGCGAGTACGACGACAGCCTCAACGCGCAGAGCGAGGCCGACGCCAACCTGCGCGCCGCCAAGGCTCAACTGCAGACCGCGCAGCTGAGCCTCGGCTACACGCAGGTACGCGCACCGGTGTCGGGCCGCGTCGGCAAGCTGGAGATCACGACCGGCAACCTCGTGGCCGCCGGCCCGGGTGCGCCGGTGTTGACCACGCTGGTGTCGGTCAGCCCGATCTACGCGAGCTTCGATGCCGACGAGCAGGTCGTCACGCGCGCGCTGAGCGAGCTGCCTGCGGGCGCGAGCGCTCGTGTGCAGATCGAGAAGATCCCGGTGCAGATGGGCACCGTGGCCGACGCCGCGACGCCGATCACCGGCCATCTGCAGCTGGTGGACAACCAGGTGGACGCCCGCAGCGGCACGGTGCGCGTGCGCGCCGTGTTCGACAACGCCGATGGCGCGCTGATGCCGGGCCAGTTCGCGCACCTGCGCATGGGCATGGTCAAGACCGAGCCCGCGCTGTTGATCAGCGAACGCGCGGTCGGCACCGACCAGAACAAGAAGTTTGTGATGGTGGTGGGCGCCGACGACAAGGCGAACTACCGCGAGGTGACGCTTGGCGCCAACGTCGACGGCCTGCGCATCGTGTCCTCCGGTCTGAAGGCCAACGAGCGCGTCGTCGTCAACGGATTGCAGCGTGTGCGGCCTGGCGCCCTGGTCGCGCCCCAGGTGGTGACCATGAGCGTGGCCGAGGCGCAGACCTCCGCCACTCTCAAGAACTGACAGCGGAGCGCGTCATGAACCTCTCCAAATTCTTCATCGACCGGCCGATCTTCGCCGGCGTGTTGTCGCTGCTGATCTTCCTCGGTGGCCTCATCGCCGTGCGCGGATTGCCGATCTCCGAATATCCGAACGTCGTGCCGCCATCGGTTGTGGTGCGAGCGAACTATCCGGGCGCGAACCCGCAGGTGATTGCCGAGACGGTCGCGACCCCGCTCGAAGAGGCCATCAACGGCGTCGAAGGGATGCTCTACATGAGCAGCCAGGCGACGACAGACGGCCTGATGACGCTGACCGTCACCTTCAAGCTGGGCACCGACCCGGACAAGGCGCAGCAACTCGTGCAGAACCGCGTCTCGCAGGCCGAGCCGCGCCTGCCCACCGAGGTGCGGTCCCTGGGGCTGACGACGATCAAGAGTTCCACTGACCTGACGATGGTCGTGCACTTGCTCTCGCCATCCGGTCGCTACGACATGACTTACCTGCGCAACTACGGCTTGCTGAACGTGAAGGATCGCCTCGCGCGCGTGCAGGGCGTTGGCGACGTTCAACTGTTCGGCGCGGGTGACTATTCGATGCGTGTCTGGCTCGATCCTCAGAAGGTCGCCGAACATGGCATGTCGGCCAGCGATGTCGTCGCGGCCATTCGAGAGCAGAACGTGCAGGCGGCCGCGGGCATTGTGGGGGCCTCGCCCGGACTCCAAGGCGTCGACGTCCAGCTTTCCGTGAACGCCCAAGGGCGCCTGCAATCGGTCGAGGAATTCGGCGACATCATCGTCAAGACCACCGAGACTGGCGCGGTGACGCGACTGCGCGACGTCGCGCGCATCGAGCTCGGCGCTTCCGACTACTCGCTGCGCTCCTTGCTGGATAACAAGGATGCGGTCGCCGTCTCGATCTTCGCGGCGCCTGGCTCCAACGCGATCGCCATATCGAATGGCGTGCGTGCCGAAATGGAAGAGTTGCAGAAGTCCATGCCCGAGGGCGTCAAGTACGAGATCGTCTATGACCCGACTCAGTTCGTGCGGGCGTCGATTGAGTCCGTCGTGCACACGCTGCTCGAGGCGGTCGTCCTCGTCGTGCTGGTCGTCATCTTGTTCCTGCAGACGTGGCGCGCCTCCATCATTCCGCTGCTGGCCGTGCCGGTGGCGGTCGTCGGCACGTTCGCCGTCATGAGCGTGTTCGGGTTCTCGATCAACGCGCTGTCGCTGTTCGGCCTCGTGCTGGCCATCGGCATCGTGGTCGACGACGCGATCGTTGTCGTCGAGAACGTCGAGAGAAACATCGAGAGCGGGCTGAGTCCGCGCGAGGCCACGTATCGCGCGATGCGCGAGGTGTCGGGGCCGATCATCGCGATCGCGCTCGTGCTGTCGGCTGTGTTCGTGCCGCTGGCTTTCATCAGCGGTCTGGCTGGCCAGTTCTACAAGCAGTTCGCGCTGACGATCGCCATCTCCACGGTGATCTCCGCGGTGAACTCCCTCACGCTGTCGCCGGCCCTGGCCGCGCTGCTCCTGCGCGGGCACGACGAGCCGAAGGATCGCCTCACGCGTGGCATGGAGGCCGTCCTCGGCGGCTTCTTCGTGCGCTTCAACCGCGTGTTCACCCGCGGCGCCGCGCGCTACAGCGGCGGCGTCACCAAAGCGATCTCGCGCAAGACGCTGATGCTCGGCGTCTACGCGGTGCTCGCGCTGTCCACCATCGGCCTGTTCAAGGCCGTTCCCGGCGGCTTCGTGCCGACGCAGGACAAGCAGTACCTGATCGGCTTCGCGCAGTTGCCTGACGGTGCCACGCTGGATCGCACGGAGCAAGTCATTCGCCGCATGGACGACATCACGCTGAAGCAGCCTGGCGTCGATCACGCCGTGTCGTTCCCGGGGCTGTCAATCAACGGCTTCACCAACAGCTCCAACTCCGGCATCGTCTTCGTCACGCTCAAGCCCTTCGACGAGCGCACCGGTGCGGCGCTGTCGGGGAGCGCGATCGCGCAGCAGCTGAACCAGAAGTTCGGCGCGATCCAGGATGCCTTCATCGTCATGTTCCCGCCGCCGCCGGTGCAAGGCATCGGCACGACCGGGGGCTTCAAGCTGCAGCTCGAGGATCGCGGTGGCGTGGGCATCGCCGGCATGGACGAGGCACTCAAGGCCTTCATGGCCAAGGCCTACCAGGCGCCGGAGCTCGCGGGCCTGTTCTCGAGTTACCAGGTCAACGTGCCGCAACTGTATGCCGACATCGACCGCACGAAGGCGCGCCAACTGGGCGTATCGGTGACGGACGTCTTCGACACGATGCAGATCTACCTCGGCAGCCTCTACGTGAACGACTTCAACAAGTTCGGCCGCACCTACAGTGTGCGTGTCCAGGCGGACGCGGCCTACCGGGCGCGTGCCGAGGACATCGGCCTGCTTAAGGTGAGATCGAATTCGGGCGAGATGGTGCCGCTGTCGGCCCTGATGAAGGTCTCGCCGACGTTCGGCCCGGAGCGGGCGATGCGCTACAACGGTTTTCTCTCCGCCGACATCAATGGCGGCGCGGCGCCGGGCTATTCGTCCGACCAGGCGCAGGAGGTGGTCAAGCGCATCGCCGCCGAGACCCTGCCGCAGGGCGTCAGCTACGAGTGGACGGACCTCACCTACCAGCAGATCCTCGCGGGCAACTCCGGGGCGCTGATCTTCCCGATCTCGATCCTGCTCGTGTTCCTGGTGCTCGCCGCGCAGTACGAGAGCCTGACGCTGCCGCTGGCGATCCTGCTGATCGTCCCGATGGGCCTGTTGGCCGCGATCACCGGCGTGTGGCTCTCGCACGGCGACAACAACGTGTTCACCCAGATCGGCCTGATGGTGCTGGTCGGACTGTCGGCGAAGAACGCGATCCTGATCGTGGAGTTCGCACGCGAGCTCGAGTTCGTCGGACGAAGTCCGCTGCAGGCGGCCATCGAGGCGTCGCGGCTGCGTCTGCGGCCCATCCTGATGACGTCGATGGCCTTCATCATGGGCGTGCTGCCGCTCGTGCTGTCCCACGGCGCGGGTGCGGAGATGCGCCACGCGATGGGAGTGGCCGTGTTCTCCGGAATGATCGGCGTGACGGCGTTCGGCCTGTTCCTGACGCCGGTGTTCTACGTGCTGCTTCGTCAGCTCACCGGTAACAAGCCGCTGAAGCGACATGGCGAGATCCCGCACGACGTCGAGGCGCCGGGTGTGATCGTCGATCACGACAGCCCCGTCCACGGCGGTGGCATCGGTGGACTTCAGCCGGTCGTATCCGCGCCGCGCCACAACGACGAATGAACGCCCGTTGCCGGCATCGCAAAGGAAATGAAATGAACCGCATTCTCAAGAACTCGCTCCTCCCGCTCGTCGCCGCACTCATGCTGGCCGGCTGTGCGAGCGACTCGAACTTCGTGCCGCGGCCGGCACCCGCTGCCCCGGTCGCGTTCAAGGAAGACGGCGGCGCTCGCTTCGCCGACGTCGCTCCGGCCGAAAGCCAGCCGCGCGGCGCCTGGTGGCAGGCGTTCAACGATTCGGCGCTGGACGACCTCGTCGCGCGCGCG
>FTIF01349145.1_pt1 | contig 42072 bp, 39 predicted proteins | sample 1658001 | NCBI WGS metagenome assembly FTIF01 (sample SAMEA3914789, study PRJEB12502) | metagenome | biome: forest; material: soil | place: Canada | collected 2011-07-03 | depth 0.3 m | reverse complement strand
GCGGCGATGCACCTGCTCGACATCATCAACGACGTCCTCGACCTGTCGAAGATCGACGCCGGCAAGCTGGTGCTGGCGCCGGTGGATTTCTCGGTCGACGCGCTGCTGGCCCGCGCCACGACGCTGGTCGCCGACAGCGCGCGCCGCAAGGGCCTGGCGTTGACGGTGGATCGCGGCGACCTGCCGCAGGCGCTGCGCGGCGACGCGCTGCGGCTGTCGCAGATCCTGGTGAACCTGCTGAACAATGCCGTCAAGTTCACGTCGCGCGGCAGCGTCGCCCTGCGTTGCGACCTGCTGGCCGGAAGCGGCGCCGAATGGACGGTCCGCTTCGCGGTGCGAGATACGGGCGTGGGCATATCGACCGAGGCGCAGGAGCGCTTGTTCGCGCCGTTCGAGCAGGCCGACGGTTCGACCACGCGACGCTTCGGCGGCACCGGACTGGGCCTGTCGATCGCGCGCGAGCTGGCGCAGTTGATGGGCGGCGCCGTCGGCGTGGAGAGCGAACCCGGCCGCGGCAGCGTGTTCTGGTTCACCGCCAGGCTGCAATCGGCGAGCCCGCAGGCGCAGGCTGCGCCGACGCCGCACGAAGGGCTGGCGGCAAGCCGCAGCGTGGAGCAGACGCTCATGGAGCGCCATCGCGACGCGCGCGTGCTGGTCGCCGACGACAACCTCATCAACCAGGAGCTGGCCACCGAGTTGCTGCGGCTGGTGGGCCTGCAGGTGGAGGTGGCCGACAACGGCCGCATCGCGGTCGACATGGTGCGCCGAGGCGCCTATGACCTGGTGCTGATGGACATGCAGATGCCCGAGATGGACGGCCTGGAGGCGACGCGCCTGATCCGCACGGTGCCCGAGCTCGACACGACGCCCATCGTCGCGATGACGGCGAGCGCCTTCGGCGCCGATCGCGACGAGTGCCTGGCCGCCGGCATGAACGACCACATCGGCAAGCCGGTGAACCCGGCCACGCTTTACGAGAAGATGCTGCGCTGGCTCGACGAGTCGCGCCAACGGCCGCGCGCCGCGCCGGTGGATGTACCCGCGCCGCCGGCCGCGCGACCGCCGCTGCTGGCCACGGACGTGCTGGCGGACATCGAGGCGCTGGATCTCGTGCGCGGCATGAGCCTGTTCGCCGGCCAGCGCGCGCTGTACATGCAGGCGCTCGGCTACTTCGTCGACCTCTACGCCGACGGCCTGGCCGGCGTCGACCGATACCTGGCCGGGCAGGCCGGCGCCACGCGCGAGGCCGCCGGCCGCGAGATCCACTCGATGGGCGGCGCCGCGGCGACGCTCGGCGCCGTCGAGCTCGAGAACGCGGCGCACCGCATCGAGGCCCTGGTGCGCGGCGCGCACGCGCAGCCCGACGACGACGGCGCGCTGCGCGCGGAACTGCAGGCGGTGCGTGCCGGCCTGGCCGACCTGGTCGCGCGCCTGCGCGTGGCGCTCGGCGCGCGCGCCCGGCCTGTCACTTGACCGGGATCACCGTGCCGCGATCCACCGCCACGGCCGTCACCGCGTTCTGCGGCGAGCCGTCGACGAGGCGATCCGAGTAGGTGAGGTACACGAGCGTGTTGCGCGTGCGATCCACCATGCGCACGATGCGCAGCCGCTTGAACAGGACGCTCAGGCGTTCGTTGAACACCTCCTCCTGCTGCGGCAACGGCTGCTTGACCGACACCGGACCCACCTGGCGGCAGGCGATGGACGCCTCCGCCTTGTCCACCGCCAGGCCCAGCGCGCCCTTGACGCCGCCGGTCTTGGCGCGCGACACATAGCAGGTGACGCCGATCACCTTCGGGTCGTCGTAGGCGTCGACGACGATCTTGTGGTCGGGGCCGACCCATTGGAACGCGGTGTCGACGGCGCCGATCGGCTCGGCATGGGCCGCCGCACCGCCGATGGCGAGCGCCAGGGCGAGCAACAGCCGGCCCGGCGCAACGAGAGCCGGGGTGGGGCGAAAGAGTGAATGCATGCGAATCCTCGAAAGATGGGGTGGAACATGCGGACTCTATGCGTTGCGGATGACCGCGAGCCGGATTTCGACGCGCCCGGCGCCTTCGCATGGCGGCGTCACGACCGCTCGATCCCGCTACAGTTGGCGCAGACCGAACATCAGCCTTTTGCGCGAGACTCCATTTGCCTGTCGTGAACTTCATTCAGTTGAACCCTGCAATGGTTCGAGGAAATAAAGTCCGGAACAGGTTTCTTGCGCGCCACCTAGGGAAGGGTCGTCGGAATCCGCCCCGAGTCATGGCGGATAGTTCTGAAAACGGCCTCTGTTGGGACGCGCGCTGACCCTGGCCAAACAATTTAGTCCTGAACAGAGTGTCAGGCACCCCTTCGACAGCGAAGAGCGGCCGCTCCAGGCGGCCCCGCGAGGGCCGGCAAGTCACCATTTCGAACAAGAAGCGAGACGAGCCCCTTTCCGTTTCAATACGCAATGTTCTAGCATTGCAGCAGCTAGACACGGGTAGGTCGCTTGTCCATGGTTGCTGCCAGAAGAACTGCGAAGGCTGACTTCGTTACTACCTCGCCATGGCTACCCAAGGGGGGCCTGATCTTCTCGGCTGTCGTCCTCCAGGTTCGGATGCTAGGGGCAAAGAAGAGGGCGGCTGAACGCGCGGTCTATGGAAGGGTTCGGTCGACGCCGAACTTATTTGGAATGGACGCCGACGCCGTCGCGCAGCGCCTGTTTGACGGCGAGACCACCGGGCGCGATGTCCTCGTCGATCATTCGCTCTTCGGCTTCTACCGGCACTTCTTCGATGAGAAGATAGAGCAGGAGCTCGGCGAGCGACTGGGACGCGGTGAGACCTCCGCAAGTAGCGAGTATCTTGCGCGCAGAACCCTAGTCGGAGGCTGTGGCAATGCCTTGAGGTTTTGCAGCGAGTGTGTGGCCGACGATGTTCGCGAAAGCGGACACGCAGTCTGGCACGTGTGCCATCAGATTCCGTTTGTTCAGCTTTGCCCTAAGCACTTGTGCACGTTGATTTGGAGATGCCGGGCATGTCATGCGCTGCTTCAAGCGGGCTACAGCAGCAGGCTCCCCGGTGAACCGTGCCTGCGATGCCGAGCCGTTACGAAGTCTAGAGTCATTGGATGCTCGCTGGGACAAGCGAGTGTCGCCGTTCAGTGTGGGCAGTTATGCGAAACGGAGGTGTCGTATCTTCGACCGGTCGACTGGGCGGCTCGGGTTGACGCCACCGTCGTCGAACTGGGTGGGTTGGATCAGGCGGTGTTGGTTCTCGAGGACTCCATCTTGCGACGCTGGAATGTATCCTCGCTCGGCAATTTCCGCCGAACGTTTCCTGGTTTCCTCTCACCGGACTTCCTTCGCGACGAACTGCAAAGCTTCACCGGGAACGACGAGGTAGCTGGTCGTTTAGTCGTCCGTGACGCGATCGTAGATGTGCTCGGCCCGGATGCCTACCAGCAACTCATCGACATGGCCTCTACGCACGACTCCGATACTGCGCTCGCTGCCGCTGAGAAGATGGCTGCTGAGTCAGGCGTACCGATCGGGGCCGTCAGGTGCCTCGCGGCGGGCTCGAATGTCAAAGCCGCTGCTGCGGCAGCCAATATCGGTTACATCCGTCTGAAGCGCTTCGTTGCCAGGCTTGAACTGCTCAGCGTCGAGCGTGGCAACAGCGTGGCGTTGTTCATCGCCGACTTGTCGAAGGATCCGAGCCGGCTGCGACGCGAATCAGCTCGAGCAGCGGTCTCCGAGGCGATTGCAGATGACAGGCGGCCGATGCGGGGCATGCCCGGGTCCGTCGCCCGACACGTCGCTTGGCTTCACAGGCACGATCGTCAGTGGCTCGAGGAGGCCTTGCCGTATCGGGCAGAAGGGAGCGCTGCCGACGATGAGGAAAAGTGCCGGTCGTTCAGACAAGAGGTCGTAGCCTTCAAGAGACTGCATCCACAGGCGCCGCTGCCCGATTCCCTCAGGCGTTCCTGGCCAGCCGCGCGATGGCTGTATGACCATGATCGAGACTGGCTCAACCAGCAGTTCCCCCCGCAACGACGTCTGAAGTATCGGGACGATGCCCACAAACGAGCTGTCTTTAGAAAGGCTGTGCGAGAACTGGTGCGTTCTTGCCACGGGGTAACAAGAGGCATGGCAAAGACGAAGCTCGGTGGCAAATGGAATTGGCTAACGCGTCACGACCGCAAGTGGACGTTGAAGCAATTGCCTGCGTCCATTGGCAGGGCGTCAGCCCCTACCCTAGCTTGAGCAAAGGTAGTCCGAAGTCGCAGCCCGCCGTGCCTATATGGCTCCTACAACATCTCCAGGGCCACTGCGTTCTCAAAGTCGAGATTGCCCGCCTGTGATTTGACATAGGCATGCCGTGATCGCTCCAGACATCCGCAGGATGGAGGACGCCATCGAAGTCGAGGTAGAGAGCCTGGGCTGGGGCGGCTAACCAATGTTGTACCGAGCGTTTGCCGGGCGGTTCACGCGTCCCTGGGCAATTGAGTCTTCGCTACGGCCGGGATTGCGTTGGCGGCTGTCTTGAGGATCAGCGGTGTCGACATCCCCAACTGGAAGGAAACGAATCGGCCCAATGGGGATGCTGGATCTGTGTACAGATATCCGACCAAGCCTCCCAGAAGTGGCCATGCAACGAACGCGACCCAGTACAGCACGTCGGACAAATCTGGTCTGCGATCCTTCGGAATGTGCTGAAGCTCAATCAAGTTAAGGATGCTAATGACCAGGCCGCCGATGGCGGCAAGAACGATTTGCTGCGTGAAGAACTGGGCCACCGGTTCACTCCGCTCGGTTGCGAATGGCGCCTAGCAGGCGCTCAGGGATGGAGGCCTGTGATTTGAAGTTCTCGCGCGTTGTGAAAAGCTCGCGGCCGTCGGACGACCGCGCGCTTGAACGTACGATCTTGTCCGACGCTTGGGCAATAGCTTCTTGCACACTCTCGAGAGTCAGGCCGGTCTCCTTTGCGACACCGTTCAACGTACGCCACTTGAATGACGAGTTCGAAAGTGCCTCCAGCACCTTGGCGATAGCGTCATTTGCATTGTCTTCAGTCATGAGCGTTCCTTACGATTTTCGCCAAGCCTTGCGGACTCAGCCATTTTGACCCGGGCAACTGGCCGACGTTTGGGTAGCAACCCTACCGCTGATCGGAAGATGGCTAATCACACCAGACGACCTTGCCTGCGCGCAGCCAGAAGTGCGACCTACAGCCGCGTTTGATATGGATGGAGGGGTGGAGAGTTACGAGACCTCGCCTGTCTGATGTGACATGCCATCGCGGCGATGCTCCGTCGAAGACGGCTAGTTGAATGCGGTATCCGCAGCCGCAGGGGCAACGCATGCCGACACACACCTGCTCGCCGTTTTCGGAAGCCAAGACGACCTGCCGGGGTGGCAGGTCGGTTGGCAACGTGTCGCCTTCGATCACCATCAGCTCTCGACGCCTGCTTAGGAGCGCCTTCGCCTGGCGAAACCAGAGTGGCGCTGTCATTGCCGCTCTCGAGGCTTGGACGTTCGCATCGCTGCCAAGCCCAGCAGCGGCTCAGACATACCTCGGCCCAGGCGTGGCGAAGCCTCGCGAGGAAACGTATGTTCGGCCGTGTGCAGTTCCTCTCCCGCTGCGAGGCTGAATTGCGTGCGCGCAAAATTCGCGTTGTCCGAGTGGCGGAACGGAAAAACACGTGCGATGAATTCCATCACGCATGCCGAGGCGGCACGCATGTTGAGCGTGATGACCGAAGGGGCCTCCTCGGCAATCCCCTTCAGATATCCTGCCTTCACTTCGGCTGAGTGCGCATCTGGCGCGACCCGTCGAAGATATTCTGCGCGGAGCGTAGCGGCTGAATAGACGCCTCGATCGCGCAGAGTCGATCCGCCGGGGTGCACGTAGTCGATGCGGCCGCACACATCCGCGATCACGACTTGGCCGTCTTGGCGACGCGTCGGGATCGTGACACCCACATCGAACAGCGGCAGCAGGAACGTGGTCGCGATCTCGTCAGCGATCTGGCGGGCATCGAGAGTGTCGACACAGCTGAAAAGCACGTCAGCTTGGCTCGCCAACATGACGGCGTCGCGAGTGGTGATTGATGCAGCCATGGGCACCGCGACGCTGTCGCCGCGGTACTCGGTGATCACCTTGGCTGTGACGAGAACCTTGAGTTCCTCCGACGCCGCGTCGGCGAGCGTCGTATTCAAGATCCGATTGAGGTTCTTGTGCTCAACGCGATCGTGGTCGATCAGTATGACGCGCCCGAAACCCATGCGTGCAAGCTGTTCCGCCACGATCGAACCCGTGCCCGACACGCCGATGACGCAGGCGACGAGCCGTGACAACTCGTCACGGGCGTGCGAGGTGAAGGCGAGCGGTCGTTGAGTGAACGCGCCGTCGCTCCACCACCAGCGCAGGTCGTGGCCCGAGACGGACACAGCATCGAAAGGCTGAGGCTTCATGTCAGCTTCGTACCAACGTGCCAGCATGGCGCCGTTCGGCGTCATGATGGCCGAGCCGTGCCGGGTTCCGTAGCCTTGCAAGATGCTCGCAATCGTGATCTGGTCGCTGCGATCGTCCTGCTGGGAGAAGGCGAACAGGTTGCCCGGGTGCGAGTGAACCAGCACCAGAGCGAGCCCCTCCTTCTCGGCGGCGTCGATCGCATCGGTCAGCGCGGCTCCCGGCCAGGCGAGGAAGTCGCGCTCACGACGCGGGCATGCGCCGTGAGGTACCAGGATGACCTTTCGTGCGATCAGGCGCTTGCGCGGCGGCGCGGCCTCGCTGCAGAGCAGGATTGCTGCCGCCTCGAGCCCGTCACCGGGGTAGAGATGGTGCTGAACCACCTGATGCTGTTCCTCGGTCAGAGCGAGGGTCGATGCGGAGTTCATTGCGCGACCTCCTTGCGGAGGGCCGATTCAACCAGCGCCAAGTGGGTGATCACGTTGTCGACGTCGGCCTTCCAGGCCGCATTCTGGCCGCGATGACGGGACCAGCGCTGGAACGCCTGGCCCAGGATCGTCTCAACGTGCTCCGTGTTCGGCAGGCCGCCGCCGGTGCTCAGGCGCAGGCTGGGGAACACGTAGAACATGTCGATCTGGGCGGCGGGGTAGTTCGGGGGCACCTCGAGCGCCAGCGTGACGCGGCGCTGTCCGGTGTAGCCCATGGGCACCTGGAAGGCGTAAATCAGCAGCCAGCGGCGGCTCGTCTCCGGAATGATGACCGTCTCCCAGTGGGCGAAGCGTTCGTTGAGGAAGTCTTCGTCCATCTCGAGCAGGGCGAAGTCCTGGCGCACCGCCTGGCCGATTTCGCCGTTCTGCACCTCGAGAGGAATCAGCCAAATCTTTTCGATGCCCGGCGTGTTCAGATCGATCACGGTCGCCGGCTCGATCTTTTCCTTGTGCTGGTTTTCGTACTTCAGGTAGATCGTCCACTCCGTCGGCACGAAGCCGGCCTTGATCAGCGCATCGCTCGCGAGGATCGTGGGCTCGTGGAGCGACAGGCGAACGCCCTGAACGTTGAGGATCCAGGTTCCCTTGCGGCTGTAGAACGATTCGACGCCCGTGCCGGAGAGGTCAATGACGTCGTCGGGCTTCAGCTTGCGATCTGCCGTGTCCTGCACTTCGAAGTAGATGTCCTTGTCCGCAGGAACGTTGCCGAGCTTGCGCACGATTTTGGCGGCGATGCTGCTGGCCGGCCAGTCGACGCGGCGACCGTCGATGGTCAGGCGGAACGAGCGGTCCGAGTCGACGACGAGGAACTCGACCCCGGCGCTCAGATGCGCGTTCTCCTCAGGACGGATGTCTTCGAAGCCACCGTCGTTGAGGAACTGCATGATGTTCACCTCCTTGTCGGGGGCGAAACCGGCTGCGATGGCGATCTGCGCGCCCGTGGGCGAGCGATCGGGCGCCAGGACGCCCCGGAAGTTGAGATCCAGGCCAGCGACCATGATCGCCGGGCCATGCTCGATGGTCGTGGAAGTGTTGGTGGTGCTCATTGGGACGTCCTTTCTAGACGTAAAGAAGCGACAGGCACTGCCGAAAGCATTTGCTACGGCGGCTTCTGATTGCTATAAAGCAACCAGTGCAGCAACTGTACTGCGCGAATTCCCGTTAAGCAACTAGTTGCTACTTAGCAACTTGTTACAGGATGCAACAACAAGGAGAGATGTGGCGTGAGCAACAAGCAAGAGTTCGATGCCGACGCGTTCTATGGAGCACTTGACCGGACAGTGCGCCTGCGGAAGTCCACCTGGAAGGATGTAAGCAAGGCGACAGGCGTGAGCCAGACGACCCTCACTCGGATGGGGCAAGGGCGCAAGCCGGATGCAGCGAGCATGGCTGCGTTGTCGGCCTGGGCTGGGATCAATCCGGCCAGCTACGTTGCGAAACAGTTTCCGCGGCCGGCAGCCGGGCAGACGTTGGAGCAGGTTGCACTGCTTTTCAGGCAGGACGCAGCGCTCAGCCCAACGGCGCGGCAGAAATTGGAGACGATCGTAGAGAGCGCATACAACGCGCTCAAGGAAGACACGCCCAAGGAGCCGCCGAAAGAATGAAGTTCGCCCGCGGATTCAAGTCCTACTGCGAGCAGCTAGTCCAACAGGTGCGAAGCGAGTTGGGGCTGGGCAAGCTCGATCCAATCGACATGGCCGCTCTTGCATGTCACCTCTGCATCCCGGTCTGGTCACTTAGACAGATGCTGGCAGCAGCCAGGGAGAGTCGCGGTTGTCTGAACGTGTCTGAGGTATACCGGAAGGTATCGGCATTCACGTTCTTCGAGGGGAGTAGGCGCAGAGTCGTCTACAACGAGGAGCACGGACTCGCGCGCCACCGGTCGAATCTCGCGCACGAATTCGCCCACGCGCTTCTTCAACACCCGGCAGAGGACTCCGGCCTCAGCTTCGAGGTCGAAGAGGCAAACGAAGCTGAGGCTGCCTGGCTGGGCGGTGTGATCATGCTGCCAGCACACCAGGCAAGGCACATCGCAGCAATCGGAATGCGTCCCGATGACGCAGCAATGCGTTTCGGGATCAGCCCCGAGATGTTGCGCTTCAGGCTGAACGTCACCGGGGCAGCCAAGATGGCCGCCTGACGCACTCCTCAGTACAAGATCTTGTCGCGCACCTTTTCAGCGCGCAGGCGAGCCTCTCGCTGATACTCGGTCATTCCACGCACGTATGTGGCCTTGAAGCGGTTCTCGATGGCCGCAACCTTCTCAGCAGGCACCTCCTGTAGGCCCTTCAAGCGGGTCAGAGGAGACTGAAGCAGGTGGCTGCGGTCTTCCATGAGAGCTCCTTCGTGCGGAAAGCGACGTTTCATGTGGTGGCATCCGCCAACTGAGGCAAAGCTGGCGATTCTAGTAGCGCTTCAGGTTGCTTTCCATCTCTGCGATGAAACCAACCGTTGTGGAGAAGGCCTGGTACTGCATCGGCGCCTTGTTGGCCCGGTCAAGCCACAGCGCACCCTTGGCGTCGTGGAGCAGGAACATCGGAAACGGGTCGCGGGTGCCGGCCGTCGCATCGAGCAACAGCCGTGCCTGAATCTGCTTCTTCGACCGCTGCGCCGGCGTGGCGTACTCAACCACCCAGACGAACTGTGGCATCGTCAGCGACAGACTGACATCCACAAAGTCAGGGGGGAGCAAACTGGCCTGCTCGCGGACAAACCGCTGCCAAGATGCCGTTGTCGTCACGAAGCATCGAGTCACCAAGTCCTTCGTCTCGGACAAGTGCTCGAAGTGTTCGAAGACCGCATCGTCTCGAGCTTCACTTGCCCACCTAAAAGCGGCTGCAGCCGGAAGAAACATCTTCTCTGGCAACGGCACGATGAAGGCGTCGAAGTCGTCGATGGTGTAGTCGACATCATCCGCTGACTTCCGCGGCACCGCGTGATATGGGGCATGGTTGTCGTCGACAACGGCCAAATGCGTCACGTAGTCCCACGCCCGTCCGTGGAAGTCCTTGTCTGTCGTTTGCGCGATCATCTCGTCGCGGCGATAGCCCACGATTGCCACTGCGTGGCCTCGACCTGACTGAACGCCGAAGAGGGGGAAGCCAGACTCCAAATAGGCGAGCAGTTCGTCATGGAAGCGGCAGTTGTCGTCTTCCGTGTCGCCCCTGACTACGAGCAACGGGAAGTTACCGACCGCCGCAAAGATGCGCTCGGCGTCACGATAGGTGATCCCCATCGAAGGCAGCAAACCACCAGGATCGAACTCCCGACCGAGCTTCGAGATGTCGTGGACGAGAACCTCGCGATAGAGTGAGTAGCGCTCGCTGTAATGACGCAGGATTGCCCAGCAGGCCGCGTGGGCGCAGACCGCAATGTCGGTGTGCTGCTGCATGAACGGGAAGCAACTGACATGGAGCCGGTAGCCCAGCACATGCGCCTTGTGACGATGTTCAATGAGCAGTCCCGTTGCGCCATTCATCGCGTGGGGCGAAAGCATCGTCCGACCGATCGTGTTGATGCGAGTCGGACGCAGCACGATGAATCCAAGGTAATGGCGGTTCAGCGCGTCGTCGGTGATCGGCTCGTCGAATCCGTTCAGCACCAGCGACTGCGGCGCTTCCTTCCAATCAACACCGCTGCGGAAGAAGTGAAGCCGAGCGCTGTGCGGGCTGTAAACGCCGCCCTTCTTGGCGTAGTAGTTGTAGTACGTGCTGCGGTAATCCTTGTCGACGTACGGGTACTCGATCAAGAGCCCAGCTACATTCCCGGACAGGTGGGCCTTCAACCACTCGACGACCTCGTTCAGGCCAAAGTCAGCGAGGGTGAGCTCGCCGATCAAGCCGTCGATGTCATCGCGCCGAGCAATACTGATCCAGCTAAACATTGTGGAAGATCAGTAAGTCGCCTGACGACATCGCTGGTTCCACAACGGCGCATGAGCCGCAATCGTTCATTCCATCCCCTACCGCCTGACAGCGGCTCCTCATCTGTTTGTCGCGCATGCTCGCGCACCCGGAGACCGATTGCCATCAGTGCTAACGCGGGGCGGGACTGAGCCCGGCCGACCGTCTCGCGGCGCAGGGAATCTGCATTTCGCACTAATGCCAGCTACGGCATGCGGCCGGCGCGTGGGCATCCGGACGCAAACTCGGCGGGAACCAGGACTACTCTACGTTCGAGTTCGACCGGATCGCGGCGTCATTTTCCCCACGAGCGATCACGTACGAGTTCAGGAATGAACTGGTCGGAAATGCACGCGTCAGCAAGAAGCTGCGCACATTGGCCGGGCAGATGAGCGTGGGTCTGACGCCGGCCACCATCGCGGTCCAATCGGTCGTGCTGTAGCAAGCGACTTTCGATCGCGGCCTGCCTTACTAGCCTATGTCAGGGCGGGCTACGGCGAGACCACCGCCGTTGAAGATGAACCTACGACGGCGCAAGGCGGCTACGCGACACCCTCAATCAAACGAGAGCTCGCATTACTCTTCAGGGACCCCCGCGGCGTCACCACGCTCACCGGGCGGTTTCTCTCCAGCTGTTCCTTGAGAACCTGCTGTAGCGATCGGTTGGTCTCCTCCCGTGCCGGTGGCTTCGGGGGGGCGGGCGGCATCCGCTTCGGGTTGGTCGTCATCTTTGCCACCTTCAAGTTGATCATTGAGAAAAAATATCTGCGCTTTGTCGTGCGGCGTCAAGGCGAGCGGACCCAGGAGTGACGCGATCTCTGCCTCGATCTCGGTTGGGGCGCGCAGGTTCCTGAAAAGCGATTCTGCTTCCCCGTCGTCGATCACGAATCCGTGAGACGGGTAGGTTTCACACAGCAATTCCAAGGCCGAGGGTTTCAGGTTCTTGCTGAAGCCCCCGAGGCGCTTCCCATAGTCCTGAGCTATCCGCATCGAGCGGGCGACTTCGCCTACCTCGACCGGATTGATCTGCGAGTAAAGCGGCTCGAAGAGCCCAACCGTCAACTGCGCCGCGATGTCGCTCGCAGTACGGAAAGTCACCGAGAAGCCGCTTCGGTCGAGGATCCTCAAGAAGTAATCTTCGTACATCTCGAAAGCCCGTTCCTCCAGCGAGGCCAGGGCCTCCGCGGCGACCAGGCCGGAGCTTCGCTGGCCGAGCTCGTCGCGCTTGGCAATCTGCACGTCAAGCGGACCCAATTCCGCGCTGTCGCTCATGACCAGCTGATGAGCGCCCAGGAGGCAAAGAGTACCGGCGCTCTTGCAGTACCCGTGCACGAAAACCGTGAAGCTTTTGTAATTTTTCTGGAGGCAGCGAGCGATCTTGTACGCTGCATCGGCGTTACCGCCCTCCGAAACCAGAATGACGGTGACGTTCGTCCGGCGTTTCCGTCCTTTGACGGCGTCAAAGACTGTTGCGTCAGTCTCGACTTCGAAGCCCGAGTTGAATAGCAGGAGGTCGGAGTCGGTGGCTTCTGCGAAATCGCGCGTTACCGCCTTGAGCCTCTCGAACTCCTTGGTATCCATGCGTCCTCCCGGTCCCAGTTGTAACGAAGCTCGTCCGGATCCTTGACAGTCGAGGGAATATTACCTTACTGATGGGCTCGCGGCTTCCCACGTCGCGTTCCCCGACTGGTGCCGGCTGCAGCGCGGCCACCTCAACGATCCGCCATCGCGCGCAACCCCTGGAGGCGACAACACGAAACACCCGCGCGACGCAGTCTAACGCTAGATCACTGGCTTGACGAAAAATCACCTTACCAAGATAAGTATTCTTATCGCGATAGAGACGACGGGCACTGAGCCGGTGCTTCCCGAAAGTGAAGAGCGTCGGTAGCGCGACCTCAGGCTGGTGCCCCGTGTCGCCTCTGGTTAGAGACGGCATCGACGAATCTTCGGAAGTTCGTGTCCGGCCAAATCACCTCAATCACGCGTCGCATGCCAACTCTTTGGCTATACCCGGTTGACGTGCACGCGGAAGAGTTCACTCTGTGTGGGGGGGGGCTACTTTCATCTACGTCGAAAGATGTGGCTGTGTCCTGCGAATGAGGTCAAGTTGGCGTGGTCCGAACGGAACTCGCGTCGAAATCGACTTAGGCCTAGGTTGGTGCTGTGCGCTGACGTTAGCGCAGAGCTATAAAAGGTGCCCCCATGCCAGCAATTGATGTACCCATTCCGTCCACCGGTTTCGAACTCCGCTTCGTCAGCATCTCCACGTTTGGCCGAGCAGTCACCTTTCCCTGTGATTCACAGGGAAACGTCGACATCGATGGGCTTCCTGAGGCGTTGCGCACGAGCTATCTCTTTGCGCGCGCATCCGTGGGGTTCGAGCTTTACTTTCCAGTGGTCTGTAAAGTCATCTCCATTGAACTCGCCGCATGCTGCGCGTCAATGTAGCCGTCGACAAACGAGGAGCGGAGCAGCAGTTTCAACTTTGTCGGTGAGTCAACCTCGGGCTCGGTGTCGAAGATTCTTTCGTCTTCGAGCCTCTTGGGTTGCCGACGACGCAGGTTGCAGCATGTGGGTCTACAGGCCTCGGCTTGCAATCTACGATTTTGGGGGGCGGGCCGCCTATTCAGCGGCGACGATGATGTCTACGCTACTTGACGGCAACAACTTCTGCGCCGCCAGTCTCAACCGGAGCCGAGCAAGTGCGCGAGACTCGTCGCGAGCGTGTTCGTTCGCAGCGGCTTGATCAGGACTTCGTCGGACCAGGCACTGTCGGAATGCGATGCAGTGATGTCACCTAGGTAGCCGCTCACCAGGATGACCGGGATCAAGGGACGGACACGTCGGACCTCGCGAATGAGCTTGTCGCCGGACATGTCGGGCATGTGCTGGTCCGTGATGAGGATGTCGAATGCGCTCGGATCCGCCTGGAAGGCCCGTAGCGCAGAGGGCGCGGAAGAGAATCCGATGGGCTGGTAGCCCAATTCGCGCAACGTGTCGGTCGTCAGTTCGAGTAGAGGTTTCTCGTCGTCCACGATGAGTACCCGCTGCCCTTGGCCCAGCGGGGCGGAGAGCGCCTTGTTGTCCGGTTCCTCGGGCGCATCGCCGGCGCGAGGCAGGTAGACGGTGAACGTCGTGCCGAGACCAGGTGTGCTTTGGACGTCGATGGCGCCCCCGACCTCCTTCACGATACGCAGGACGAGCGACAGGCCCAGCCCGGTGCCGACGCTGGCTTCCTTGGTCGTGAAGAACGGATCGAAGATCCGGTGAAGGATCTCCTCCGAGATTCCGGTACCGTCGTCTGCGACCTCCAGAACGAGCCATGAGCCCGGCGTCACCGTGCCAACCGTCACCTGTCGCAACTCGCCGACCTCGGCGGCGTCGAGCGCGACAGACAACGTTCCTTCCCCCGGCATGGCATGCACCGCGTTCGTTCCTATGTTCATCAGGAGTTGGTGGATCTGGGTAGCGTCCCCCTGGAGCGCGGCACGCCCGGCGCGCAAGTGCGTCCGCAGCGTGATTCGCGGCGGCAACTTCGCCTGCAGAAGGTCGAGCGCCTCGCGCACGACCTTCTCCACGTGGACGGGCACCCGTTCGCCGGTTCCCCGGCTGAACGACAGGATCCGATCGACCAGCGTGCGTCCGCGCTCCGCGGCAACGATGACGTTGCCGATGTCATGGTGCAGGCGGCTGTCCTCCTCCGCTGTTCGCAGCGCGCGCTCGCCGAATCCCAGGATTGCGCCCAGAATGTTGTTGAAGTCGTGCGCGATCCCCCCGGCGAGCGTGCCCATGGCCTGGAACCGTTCCGCTTGGCGCAGCCTGTTCTCCAGGCGCAGCAGTTCCTCCTGCTCGCGTTTGCGATCCGTGATGTCGCCGATGGATCCGACCAGGCGGTAAGCGCGCCCCTCGGCATCGCGCAGTGCCCGGCCGCGCAGGTGCAGCCAGCGCACGCCGGCGGGCAACAGGATGCGCACCTCAATGCTGTACATCGGTGTCAGTCCGGCGATGTGTGCCTCCAGCGCTGCACGCTGCCGTGGCGCATCGTCAGGATGGTAGCGAATGACTTGCTGCCATTCCTCGTTGGTGCGCCAGACCTCGCCGACGGCGATGCCGGCCAACTCCTGGGTACGGGGGGCCATGTAGATGCGATTGGTCTTCAGATCCCAGTCGCAAATGCTTTCGCCGGAGGCCCCCAGCGCCAATGCGTAGCGCTCGTCGGAGGTACGCAACTCCTCCTCGGCGCGCCGGCGCGCCGTGATGTCGGTCGTCGCGGTGCTCGTGCGCAGCAACTTCCCCGACGCGTCGCGCAGGTACAGCGCGGTGACGTGCATCCAACGCACCTCATCGCGGACGATGACGCGCGCATCGAACTCCAGCCGTTTGGCATCGCCCGTGATGGCCTGTTCCAGCAGAGTCTCGACCCACGCGCGGTCCTCAGGGTGGAACGGGAACATGTCGAGCACCTGCCGGCGCCGGGTGATGGTGAGTTCGAGCGGCTGGCCCCATTGCTCGAGCATGCGAGGGGAGCAATAGAACTCGTCCGACTCCGCGATCCATTCCGCGTGGCCGTCCGTCGCGGCATCGATGGCCAGGGCGTAGCGTTCCTCAGCCTGGCGCAGCGCGGCCTCCGACTGCTTGCGTTCAGTGATCTCATGTTCGAGCTTCGCGCACAACTCAGCGTTCTGCAGCGAGATCGCGGCCTGGGACGACGGCAAGTCCAGCACGATGTGGTGCGCCCCGCGCAATATCCGGCTCCGAACGCGGGCCGCCCCCGACGTGCCCGGTGCCAATGCGCAGACCAGGTCATCGACGCAGTTCCTGAAGAACTTGACGTACTTCATCGGCCATCCTGAAGTGGGGTCCAATGCCCCGGCCCTGCGAGGTGCGCCTGTTTCCCAAGACTCCCGAGGGCTTTGCACACTCTCCCGCCGATCCCGACAACTCGACGCTGGCGGATGGTGCACAGCGCCATTGCCGCCACCATCCAGTGGCGGTAGAAGACGCCAGTTCGCCGAAATCGTTTTCGCTGATCATAAGTTCAAGCATAGAAATGTCAATAGGCCTGGAAATCTCTGGAAGGAGGCATCTTCACAGGGCAGTGTCAAGCGAATCGGAAGTTCGTCATTCGCGACTTGTTAACAATCGATTTCGGAGAACTAACCGCTGCGTCTGCAACTCGAGGTGGGCCGGCTACTTCCTTGGGATGAAGTCGTTCGTGAAGAGTTGACCAGCAGGAATGGCCTCGCTGATGCGCCCCGACTCGCGAAGGATCTTCTGCATGTCGTTCCAGTCGCTCTCGCTCATCCAGCCTGGCGGCATGTTCCGCGTGGAATTGCTGTGCAGGCGCGCGATGGTGTCGACCCAACCCTGCCGAACGACATCTGCCTGCACGACACTCGATCCGGTGGCGGCGAGCGCAATGCGGGCCCCCTCATAGGCCTTGCGCTCATCTAGCAAGTCGTTCACGGCGTGCATCGTGGCCTCGACGAAGCGCCTGACCGCGTCCGGGTGCGATCTCATGAAGTCCTGGTTCACGATCAGCCCCTGCCCCAGAAGATTGACGCCGTAGGCGCTCATGGGCATGCGCTTTGTATCCACGGCGCGCGTGGTCGCCGTCCCGATCGACACGGCCACGAGCGCATCCGTCTCCCCTTGCGCAAAGACGGCGTTGCGAGTCGCAGCGTCGACTGTACGAATCTGCACCGTAGCAGGGTCGATCTTGCTGAGTCTGAGGAAGAGGTCCAGAAGCGGCTTGTGGTCGACGATGCAGACGACCGATTTCCCCGACAGATCCGAGGGCTTCGTGATCGGGTTGCTCGAGTGGGAGTAGATCGACCAAGCGTCGTCCTGGATGATGCCGTAGATCGCCTTGACTCTCATTCCCCTGGCGACCGAGACCGCCACTAGGGAATAGTCGGCGAGCCCCAGGTCGTCGTGCCCGCCACCCACGAGATTGATAGTCTGCTGGGAGCCCGCGCCGGGCGCGATCTCGACGTCTAGTCCCGCGTCGCGGTAGTAGTTGTTCTTCGCTGCCCAGTAGAAAGGCAGTTGGTAGCCGGTCACGGCCCAGTCGAGTCGCAGCCTGACTTTGTCGGGTTCGGCGTTGGCCGGTGCGAGCAAGACGGCCAGGAGCAGGCAGGCGGCGAAGACGATGCGAAGAAAGGATTGGACTTTCATGGAGCAACGAGCGAAGTTGCAAGGCTTCTGCGCTGCGAACAGTGATCAGGCGGGGAGGCGCGCACCAGGTTCAATCCGCATGGCTCCGCCACGCTCTAGACAATCTCGAATCTGATCGGAAAGCCTCGTGAACGTCTCCGTGCGCTCGTCCTTGATTCGCCGCGGGCGAGCCATCGGCACCTCGAACTCGCCGACGACTCGTCCTGGTCGAGCACTCATGACGACGACACGGTCGGACAGGAAGACAGCTTCATCGAGGCTGTGCGTGATGAACAGCACCGTCGTCCGCCGCTCGGTCCAGATCCGCTGGAGCTCGAGCATCATCCGTTCGCGGGTCATCGCGTCGAGCGCGCCGAACGGCTCGTCCATGAGCAGCACGTCCGGGGCGTGCAGGAGGGCGCGGCAAATGCCGACCCGTTGCTGCATTCCGCCCGACAACTGGTGCGGCAGCGAGCGCTCGAAGGCCGAGAGGCCGACCATGCGCAGGAGCGCACGAGCTTCTTCGCGATACCTCGCGACCGGCAGTCCCCGCATCTCGGCCTGCACGAGGATGTTGTCAAGGATGTTGCGCCACGGCATCAGCTGAGCAGTCTGGAAAACAATGCCGATCGATGGTGGAGGCCCGTCGACGCGTGCCCCGTTGACCTGCACGGTGCCGCCCGTGCACGCGATCAGGCCCGAGACGATCTTGAGGATCGTGGTCTTGCCGCACCCGCTCGGGCCGAGGATGGAGAGGAACTCCCCGGCGTTGGCGCTAAGGGAGATATTCTCGAGCGCAGTGAGGTGCCCCTGCCTTGCCGGATAGGTCAGGTCGACGCCTCGCAGCGTGATGGCGTCAGGCATGCGGGCCCTCCCGCTGGTTCTCGGAAACGAGCCAAGCCATTGCCACGGTCGGCGTACGGTCGCGAATCGATGCATGCCAGCCGATCGTGAAGCGCTCGACGACCGTCACCGCCTGAAAACTCGCCACGCCGATGGCGGCCAGGATCAGCAGCGCCGCCCAGACGAGCGTTCCGTCAAGCGCGCCCGACGCACTCAGCAGGACATAGCCGAGCCCGCGATCCGCTCCTACGAACTCGCCGACGACGGCGCCAGCGACCGACAGGCTTATGGCCACCTTCAGCCCCGCGAAGACCTGCGGCATGGCGGTCGGGAGGCGAACCTTGAACATGATCTTCCATGCCGAGGCGCGCATCGAGCGAACCAGGTCGACCATGTCGGATTCGACGCTGCGCAATCCCGTGCTCGTCGCCATGAGCACGGGAAAGAATGCCAGGAGAAAAGTGATCGCGATCTTGGGCAGGAGGCCGAAGCCGAGCCAGATGACCAGCAGCGGCGCGATCGCGACTTTCGGAATGGCCTGCGCAGCGACGAGGATGGGCAGCGCGATCCGTTCGACCGGGCGGCTCATGACGATGCACAAGGCCATCGGAACGCCGATCAAGATGCTCGCCGAAAACCCCGCAAACGCCTCGACGAGCGTGATGCCGGTGTTCGCAGCGAGCATGCTTCTTTCGAGCGCCATGCGATGGAACACGCCACCGGGAGATGGGAGAAGGTATTCGGGAATCCGGAAGGCCGCCGTGGCGGCGGCCCACACAAAGAAAATCACAACCACGCCGATGGCAGGCGTGACCGCGTCGAGGACACGTCGGAGGCTGGTGCGCCATCCTGCCCTTCGGCCGTACGCGTTCGGCATCGATGTTGCTCGAGGTGCGTGGCTCCCCGTACGGATGTCGAGCTGTCGCTGCTGCAACATGCCGGTCCTCAATCAGTTCGCAAGCGGCGCCGCGACGATGTGGCAGCCATTGTGATTCGGCGACATTCTTTCGAAAACGATTTCGCAGAATCTTGAAGCACGCGAACGGCAGGATTCAGTTCGTGCGAATCAAAGTAGAAAGCAACCGATAAGCAGAAGTATGCTGATCGCAACCGCAGTTGCGCTGCCTGGGTCAGGCACCTGACTGCAATCGATTTCGGTAAACTGTCCTGCATCGGCGCTCCGCCCGCGGCAGGAAGCAGAACTTGAACATCCAGGAATTCGCCAAGAGGTTGAAGCTGTCCGTCAGCACAGTCTCCAAGGCCATCAACGGCCGGGAAGACGTGAGCCTCGCAACTCGCGAGCGGGTGTTGGCGGCTGCCGAGCGGATGGGCTTCGCGCCGGATCCTACCGCCCGGCGACTCCGGCGCCAATCGTCCGACACGATCGGGTTCGTGCTGTCCGCTCCGCAGGCCTCTTTCGCACATCCGTTCTTCCTGAACCTGCTTTCCGGCGTGAGCGAGGCCCTGGAGCCGACCAACTATCAAGTCATCATCGTCTCTGCAAGAAGCGTGGAGACCGAGATCGATGTGTTCAAGCGGTTGGTTGAGCGGCAGCGCGTCGATGGCCTCCTGTTCGGACGGGTCCGTCGCCAAGACGATCGCATTGCATACCTGCTGGAGCGGGGCGTTCCTTTCGTGGCCTTTGGCCGGAGCGAGACGTCGACCGACTTCCCGTACCTGTCCGTTGACCATGCCGTGGTCGGGCGCGCAGGTTGCGCACGCTTCATCTCCCTGGGGCACCGGCGCATCGCGCTCGTGCGTGCCCCCGACTACCTCACGCTGAGTCACTACCAGCGCTCCGGCTACGAGGCGGCGCTCCGTGCAGCCGGAATCGAGATCGATCCTGAACTCTGCATTGAGGCTCCCATCTCTGAGGAAGGCGGTGTGCAGGCGTCGCGACACCTGCTCGAACTGCGGGATCCACCGACGGCCATCGTGTGCGGGCATGATCTCGTCGCGCTGGGCGTGATGCGAGGCATCACCGAAACCGGCCGATCCGTCGGCGACGACGTTGGTGTGATGGGCGGGGACGACCACCCCATCGGGCGCTACATGCAGCCCGCTCTGACGACGTTCTCCGCGGAGACGCAGCGGGCGGGCCGGCGAATGGTCGAGATGCTGCTCGCCCGCTTCGAGGGCACGCCGGTCAGCGAATTGCAGGAAGTATGGTCCCCGGAACTGATCGTGCGCTCGTCGGACGGGCCGCGTCGGCCTACCCCGGGTATCTCGCGTGGCGACACCCCGCAGGTTCCTGCTCGCCGTTGAGGCGTCGACCGCCTCGATTTCTGACTGGCCCTTCGGCGGACAACCGCAACAAGTAGCAGTTTTTGCTACCTGCCGCTGCAATGTGTGGTCTGGTGCGCTACGAGGGTTCGCCAAGCCCGGAATGTACGCTTGGGCAATGTTCACCTCCGCTGTCCGCAGCGCGCGCCGCGACGCCTCGAAGATGGCTGCAAGGTCGACGTGCTCGAGCGGGACTTCGAGCACCTCTGTTGACAGACTCTGCATGGACACGATGACCCTCACCTGATCAGTTCAGTTGCTCGACTGTCCTGACGTCAGAGTGTACGAGGTTATAAATATTAAATAAAGTGTGGTTTATATTTATCAACTAGGCGATGGATGCCTCTTCCATGGCCCAAGGGTTGACGCTTCCCGTTTCGGCCAGCGTGGGAGAGCCGACGGCCATGGGCTTCCAGATCCGCGGGCGCCGGGCAGAATGCTCGCGCGCCGGGCGATTGTGCGCGGCCTCAGCCTACCTTGGATGAGGAGCGACGGTACTGCTATCGGCAAGTCCGCGCTGGCCGAAGCCGGGAACCGCAGCCCATTCAGATCGCCTCGTGACCTCCCAAGTCCTACAGAAAAACCCTAGATAACTAATATTTATAAACTAGTACATTGCATGCAGACGCGGGAAAACGCGAGGACACCGCCCAGAGTCGCGTCTCAACACTGAAGGAGACAAAAATGTCCACATCTCGTCGCAAGATGCTGATTGACTCCGCAGTCGCCACGACCGCCACGCTGTTCGGCGTGCGTGCCTTTGCCGCACCCCCGCCGCTGGCCAAGAAGGCCAAATACAAGGTCGGTTTTGCGCAAAGCGAAAGCAACAGCCCCTGGCGCATCGCGGAGACTAAGAGCATGCGCGATGAGGCTGCGCGCCTGGGCCACCAACTCGTCTACACCGATGCTGCCAGCTCGGCCGCCAAGCAAGCCTCCGACGTCAGTTCCCTGATAGCCCAGGGCGTCGACGTCATCTTCCTGCCGCCACGCGAGGACAAGCCGCTGGTGCCCGTCATCCTCGCGGCAAGGAAGGCCGGGATTCCAGTCATCCTGCTGGACCGCGACGTCGACCACACCATGGCCAAGCCCGGCGAGGACTACGTGACCTTCATCGGTTCCGACTTCGTCGAAGAAGGCCACCGCGTGGCGGAATGGTTGGTCAAGAACGCCGGCGACCGGACCAGCATCATCGAGATCGAAGGCACTGTTGGCTCATCGCCGGCCAATGACCGCAAGCGGGGCTTTGACGAGCTCATCAAGCAGCACCCCAAGTTCAAGATCGTCGCGTCCCAGTCAGGCGACTTTTCTCGGGACAGAGGCCGTCAGGTCGCGGAGACGCTGATCCAGGCACATCCGACTGCCGACATCATCTACTGCCATGCCGACGAAATGGCGCTGGGCGCGATCGCGGCATTGGAGGCCGCGGGCCGAAAGCCCGGCAAGGACGTGCTCGTGGTATCGATCGACGGCGGGCACGACGGCGTGCAGGCCATCGTCGACGGAAAGATTGGCGCCTCCTGTGAGTGCAGCCCGCTCTTCGGCCCCAAGGCCTTTGCCACGATGGCGGCCTACGCAGCCGGAGAAAAGATCCCTGCCTACATCAAGAGCGTCGACCGCTTCTATGATGGCTCGAACGCGGCAGCCTCGCTGGCTGGCGCTTACTGAGCTTCACGCGGAACACCTGGGTCAGGAATGACAATGGACTCGGCAGGCATACCCACCGGGGTGCTGCTTGACATGCGCGGCATCGATAAGCGCTTCCTTGGCGTGCCGGCGCTGTCAGACGCTGCCTTGTGTATCGGCACGGGAGAGGTTCACGCCCTGATGGGGGAGAACGGCGCCGGCAAATCGACGCTGATCAAGGCCCTCACCGGCTACCTCCGCAGGGATGCTGGCGAGATCCGCTTCCGGGGCCGGCCCTTCAACGCGAGCTCGCCTCACGACGCGCAGCAGAAGGGGATCAGCACAATCTACCAGGAGATCAACCTGGTACCCCAGCGTTCGGTCGCTGAGAACATCTGCCTTGGACGCTCGTTCTCGCGCTGGGGCCTGCTGGGTCGCAAGGCCATGCGCATCGAAGCGGAAAGGCTGCTGGCCGAATTCAATGTCGAGATCGATGTTCGCCGACCGCTCGGCGAATTCAGCACGGCCACGCAGCAGATGAGCGCCATCGCCCGGGCAATCGGCTTCTCGGCGCAGTTGGTCATCATGGACGAGCCGACCTCCTCGCTCGATGGACGGGAAGTTGATCGCCTGTTCCACGTCATCCGAAAGCTAAAGATGGACGGCGTGTCGGTGGTCTACGTCAGCCACAAGCTCGACGAGATCTACGAGATCTGCGACCGCGCCACCGTCATGCGTGACGGACGCACGATCCGCAGCGATGCGCTGAGCAATATGGGCCGCGTCGACCTCGTGTCCACTATGCTCGGTCGCAAGTTCACCGGGATAGGCGCGAGCAAGGACGGCCCCGCGAAGTCACACGTTGCAAAGGCCGAACCTCGGCGTGCGGACGACCTGATGCTGGAAGTAAGAGAGCTTGGCGCCGGGCGAGCCGTCCGCAAGGTGAGCCTGGACGTGAGGCGAGGAGAGATCGTCGGGATGACCGGCCTGCTGGGAGCCGGACGTACCGAGACCGCGCAGGTACTGTTCGGTGCGGCCCCGTGGGAGGCCGGCACCATGCACCTGGAGGGCCGGGACTATCGTCCCAGGCGGGCTGCCGACGCCATTGCTGCAGGCCTGGGCTTCTGCACCGAGGACCGCAAGACCGACGGCATCGTTCCGGAGATGAGCGTGGCCGACAACATCGCGCTCGCGATCCTGCCGCGCTTGAGCCGCGGCGGCGTCCTGGACGAGCCAGCGCAGCGGCAGGTCGTTGCCCGCTTGATCCCGCAACTGGGCATCAAATGCAGTTCGCCCAAGCAGCCGGCCAAGGAGCTCTCGGGAGGCAATCAGCAGAAGGTGCTCCTGGCTCGCTGGCTGGCAACGCACCCGAAGCTGCTCATTCTCGACGAGCCCACTCGCGGCATCGACGTGGGTGCCAAAGGCGAGATCCTCCGCCTGATCGGGCAACTGGCAGATGACGGGCTCTCGGTGTTGATGATCTCTTCGGAACTGGACGAACTGATCGAAGGTGCGAGCCGCATCTTCGTGCTGCGCGACGGCGTGAGCGTCCAGGAGTTGGGACCGGGCGAAATTCAGCCCGCCCGCATTCTCGATGCCATGGCCCACGGCGACGCACACTCACCAGATGCCCTCTCATGATCGCGAGCGATAGCGCCGGCCGTGATGTACAGGGAGTGCGGGCACGCCGCAAACCGCATCTTCGCTTGCTGGCCTCCGGCAAGGAGGCATTGATCGCGTTGCTGCTGCTGATCGTGTTCAACGCGGCGTTCACGCCCAACTTCCTGACGCTGCAGACCTTCAATGTCAACCTCACCCAGGTCTGCGCCATCGTCATCGTTGCCGTGGGCATAACTTTCGTGATCGCGGCTGGGGGCATCGACCTGTCCGTGGGCTCGCTGATGGCCATTTCGGGCACGCTGGCGCCCATGATGTTCATGGGCAAAATCCTTCCCGTCGGCAATGCGTACCTGGCTGTGGCGGCCGCGGTCGTGCTGGCCGTCGGTTGCGCAGGCCTGCTCGGCCTCTTCAACGGCTGGCTGGTGGCTACCCTCAAGGTGCAGCCGATCGTGGCGACGCTCGTGCTGTTCATCTCCGGGCGCGGCATCGCCCAGGTGCTGACGGACGGCCATCTGCAAAGCTTTCGCATGGCCGAATTCCAGTGGATCGGGCTCGGGAAGGTGGGCGGGATACCGGTTCAGGTCTTGCTGATGGCATTGATCGTCGCCGCGGCGGTCTGGGTGATGCGGCACACGGTCTTCGGCCGTGGCCTCCTGGCTGTGGGCGGCAACGAGCGCGCCTCGGAATTGGCAGGCCTGCCGGTGCGTCGCATCAAACTGGCCGTCTACGCCATATCCGGCCTGTGCGCGGGTTTGGCGGGCCTGGTCGTGATTGCCATCAATTCGGCCAGCGACGCCAACCTGGTGGGCTTGGGGATGGAGCTCGATGCGATTGCGGCCGTCGCCGTCGGAGGCACCTCGCTGCGCGGCGGCGATGCCCGGATCCTGGGCACCTTGCTGGGGGCGTTGACCATCCAACTCGTGCGCTACACCTTGCTCGCCAATGGTGTCCCCGACTCGGCGGCGCTGATCGTCAAAGCCGCCATCATCGCAACGGCCGTCTGGCTGCAACAGACGAGAAAGGCGACCTGAGATGGTCCGCGCTCGCGCCTTCAGCACAGCGGCTTCGCTCGGCGTGACTGTGGCGCTTGCCGCACTCGTCGTGTTCGGCTATGTGCGCTATGACCACTTCCTCTCGCTCTACAACGTGACGAGCGTGTTGCGCTACAACGCCATGTTCGCGCTGGTTTCGTTGGGCATGTGTTTTGTCGTCATGTCGGGTGGCATCGACCTGTCGGTGGGTGCGGTGGCCGCACTGGGTAGCGTGGCTGCGGCCCTCGCCAGTACGCATGGGCTGCTCGCCGGCCTGGCCGCCGGTGTCGGAGCCGGTCTGCTGATGGGCGCGGTCAACGGGATGCTGGTGACCCGCGCCCGGTTGCTGCCCTTCATCGCCACCCTGGCGACGATGCTCGCCGCCGGCGGCGCCGCACTGCTGCTCGCCGACAATCAGTCGGTCGCGGTGTCCTACACCAGCGGGTTCACGGCGTTGGGCCAAGGGGATCTGGGCGCGCTGCCCATCCCTTGCCTCATTGCGGCCGCGGCCTACTTGATCGGCTCCGGCGTACTGAACCTCACCGCGGCGGGGCGCACGGTTCTCGCCGTGGGCGGCCAGGAAGAAGCCTCGCGGCTCATGGGCCTGCAGGCGGACCGCATCAAGTTCTCTGTCTATCTTGGCAGCGGGGGGCTGGCGGGGCTGGCCGGCGTCATCCTGGCCTCGCAGTTCGGCGCCGGGCAGCCGATCGAAGGCGTCGGCTGGGAGTTGTCCGCCATCGCGTCCGTGGTGGTCGGGGGCACCTTGCTCAGCGGAGGGTCGGGGTCGGTGATGAGCACGCTGGCCGGGGTACTCCTGCTGGGAGTGCTGTTCAACGTACTCAATTTCGAAAACGGCCTGGGTTCGATCTCGCTCTCCGCCTACTGGCAGAGCGTCATACGTGGCCTTTTCCTGCTCGTCGTCGTCGCCATTCAATCCACGCATACGCGCTCAAGAGGACAGACGAGACTTCAGTCATGACCTCCCCAACGACTTCTTTCGACGGTGCGGTCCACGAGCTCCGCCAGGCCGTCCAGCAGATCAGCGAATCCGATATCGATCGACTCGTTCGGCGCCTGGCGCAGGCACGCCATGTCTGCGTCTACGGCTGCGGCCGCGAAGCGTTGCAGATCCGGGGTTTCGCGATGCGCCTGTTCCACCTCGGCCGATCGGTTTCGGTCGTGGGTGACATCACGATGCCGCACATTGGCCCAGGCGACGTGTTCATTGTCACCGCGGGGCCGGGCAGTTTGCCGACCGCATTGGCGTTGACCGTAGCAGCCCGGAAGGCCGGTGCGCTGGTTTCATGCGTGACGGCGAACCGGAACGGCGCAGTACCGCGGATGGCCGACGAGATCGTGCTCGTTCCCGCACAAACCATGGTCACCGATCAAGGTGATGACCGCGCCGCTCTGCCGATGGGTTCGGTCTACGAAGGCGCGCTGTTCCTGCTGTTCGAGATCGTGGTACAGAAACTGCAGCGCGAACTCGGCGTTGCCGACGCCGACATGCGCGCTCGCCACACCAATCTCGAATAGCGATGCGCGAAGCGGCGCGCCACGGCGATCGTCTAGCATGCCCCAAACGTTTCCCCTCAGCAAATGACCGACATGGACAGCGATCCGGCACGCACAGGCACCGAACCGAACAAGCGGCAACGGAGACCCCGGGCGCAGCGGCGCGTCACCATGACCGACATCGCCCGCGAGGCGGGGTGCTCGCAGGCGACGGTTTCCTTCGTTCTGAACCAGACGGAAGGCGTGAAGATTTCGGCCGAGACGCGCTCGCGTGTGATCGACGTGGCTCGGTCGCTCGGTTACAGCCCAACCAGCGCCGGCGCCTTTCTCCGCCCGCCGACAGCGCAGAGGACCGAAGGCGCCATCGGCTTCCTGGTGGATCAGTTGGCCACCAGTCCGGAGGCCGCCATCGCCATCGACAGTGCGCGACAGGAAGCCTGGCGCAGCGGAAAGATCGTCGTCACTGCCCAGACTCAATCAGATCCGGTGATGGAGCCGCGCGCGATCGAGACGCTGCTGTCCCTGGGGGTGACATCGATGATCTGCATGACGATCATCACGCGGGAGTTGCAGCCTCACCCGATGCTGCGGACGCTGAAGATTCCGCTCGTCCTGCTCAATTGCTACACCGCGGATCAAGCCTTTCGTTCGGTCGTCCCCGGCGAGATTGCGGGCGGACAAACCGCGACGACCCATCTGATCAAGCAGGGCCATCAGCGCATCGCCACGATCCTGGGTGAACTCTGGATGGACGCTGCCAGCAGCCGTCTGGAGGGCTATCGGCGGGCGCTGGCCACGGCGGACATTCCTTTCGACCCGGATCTCGTGGCGCAGGGCGACTGGTCCACGACCGGCGGCTATGAGGCGACTCGCAAGCTGTTGGCGCTGCAGCACCGGCCCACCGCCATCTTCTGCCAGAACGACCGGACCGCCCTGGGCTGCTACGACGCTATCCGGGAAGCCGGGCTATCCATTCCCGGTGACATTTCGGTAGTGGGGTATGACGACGAAGAAATCTCCCGGCATCTGCGGCCGCGCCTGACGACCTGCGTGCTGCCTCACCGGGCGATGGGGCGCTGGGCCGTGGAGCACCTGGCTGAGCCCATGCCGCGAGAACGCAAGCGGCACCCTATCACCAAGATGGAATGCAGCCTCGTGCAGCGTGAATCGGTGGCGCCGTGTCGCACGCCCTGATGCGGCGATCGAGCCCGAAACTATCGAATTAGCCCAAACGCAAGCGGATGCCGGCGGGTGCCTCTTGGTGCGCCGAATACGTCTCTGGCACGCCCAAATGCTCGGAGTCAAAGCAGGCCTTCGTCGATGAACGGGGAGAGAAGCAGGAGCTTGAGCTTGGTCCACTCGTCGACCTCGGGCTCGCTGTCGAAGATCTGTTCCCCGTCGCGGTCAGTCATCACCCACTGAACGTGCCCGTCCACGGGTGAAAGCCGCATCCGATAGGTGCCGATTGACCGCAGCGCCGACACGAGGTCGGTGACGTCGCCTGCCAACTCAGGACTGTCGATGAACAACCCGAGTTCCGTGTTCACGCGTGACGACCGGAAGTCGAAGTTCATCGATCCGACAAAGGTTGTTTGATGATCGATCACGAGCGCTTTTGCATGTAGTCTGCCCGTTGCCTCTCCGAGCGGTTCGTCGAGCCTGGATTCCGTGCGCAGCACGCGTGGACTGACTTCGTAGATTTGTATTCCCGCTTCCGACATCCTCTTGCGATAGCGCTCATACGCGGCACTCACGAAGGGCTCGTCGTTGGCCGCCATCGAATTCGTGACGATGGTGATGGCGACGCCCCGCCTGCGAAGCGACCTCAGGTTCTCGAGGGCCGTCATGCCCGGAACAAACTACGGCGAAGAAATATCGCGACTCAGAGGCCTGTAGTTCAGGGGGTCGCGCTCACCGTCGGGGGGGGGGGGTTGTAGTCGACCGCCGAGTTCGTCAAGCGATCGAAGTCTGCGCGCCGCCCCTCGAGACTGCGCGAATCCTTCTCGAGTGTCTCCAAAGTGCGAACGCGGCGGCTGTTCCAGTAGGTGTCGAAGCTGCGTTCGAGATCTGCAACCACAGCGCCAGTAACAAGCAAGTCGAAGTCGATGAAGTTGCCGCTGGCATTGCGGAAGAAATATTCGTCGGCGATATTGCGCCCGCCGGCGATGGCGAACGCGCCGTCAACGACAAGCACCTTGTTGTGCATTCGGTGATTGAGCCTCTCGAAGTCCAGCAATGCAAAAGTCCACCGTGTCAGGTTCGACGAGCGTCCTGCAGGAAACGGATTGAAAAGGCACAGCTGGACATTCGAGACCGCCGCAAGATCACTCAGCAAGCGATTGCTGCTGGCCGTGTACAGATCGTCGAGCAGCAAGCGGACTCGGACGCCCCGGCGGGCAGCCTCCGCGACTTCCCGCAGGACGAGCCGCCCGGTCGCGTCGTCCTGAAGCAGGTAATACTGCATGTCAATGCTGCGCTGCGCGTGCCGAAGCAAGGTGATTCTTGCATCCAGCGCATAGGCGCTGAATGCGAGCGGACGGAACGCCGACAGTGGAGTGCCCGAAATGTCTTGGGGGACCAGACGACCGAGTTCGGTCTCTGCTGATACCGGGATGGCGTTGCTTGCCGTAGTTGGTTCTGACTTCTCCTGGAGTACTGCGCAGCCCTGCAAGAGAAGGACTACGACCAGTGCCACGAGGAGAATCGGTTCGGTCGCTGATGTGGCTGAGCTTCGCATTGTCATGTCGGAACGACCGGCGATCGATCGTCCGCCGGTGCGAGGACGACGCGCGATGCCTTCGATTTCCGATCAATTCCGGTGGTTGGAGGATTCGCGCGATGCGCTCTGTTGAGCACCGAACAGTTTGCGAAGCGACGCTCACCTTTCGACGAGTGGTGCACTGCGCGCGAGCCCATCGTGATCATGTGTTGTCTGACTCGGCATCCCCCGACTGGGGCACTTGGGCGATTTCGCCGAGGACGGACTGACTGCTGCTCGATGGCGCTTCGAAACGTGGATCACCGAGGGATGCCTACAAAGTGTCGAGTTCCATTGCGCCCTTTGGATGATTTCCAGATCGTGGGCGATTGCCCAGACTGTCGAAGAGCCGCTGACGGCGCGGTGCATTTCAGCCCTCTCTGGCCACACCTCCTGGAGGCACTCCCCATGTCCTTCTTTGGCAGAGCACGCATCCTGACGCGGTACGACGGTGACGTCGACCTGAACGGGACGCCGGTGTTCAGTAGCACATCCGTGGTTTGCATGGCTCGGTGGGGCGAGCCTCCCGACGAACTGCCGGGTGCCCAGCCGGCAGCCCCACGCGGGCGAGGACAACGAGTGATGGTGGTGGACGATGACGAGGCTCTGCTGGAGCTGACCACGCGCGCGCTTCTGGAGTGGGGTTATGAGCCGATAGGATTTGCTTCCGCGCGAGCCGCATTGGAAGAATTTCTCGTGAGGCCAGACGACTTTTCCGTACTGCTGACCGATTTGCGCATGCCCGGCATGCCCGGCGACGTGCTCATCCGGGAAGTGCGCAGCGTTCGCAAGTTGCTGCCCGTCATTCTCATCAGCGGTGATGTGCGGGACGTCGTGCAAGGTGGCCACAACAGCGATTTGGCCGACGAGGTGCTCACCAAGCCGCTGGCGGTCACGGTGCTCGCTGCAAGCCTTGCACGCGTGCTGCGCATTGCATAGGGCGAGCTTCGCCCAATGGCCTAGTTCGTAGTTTTCCCAGCGAGGTGTGCGCCAGGCCGGGCGCTTCGTCAAAGTAGCTCCCTCTACAAGGAGATTTTCTTCATGAGAAAGCGTCTATTCATCTCGGTGACAATCGCCAGCCTGATCGGTGCGGCGTGTGCGACCAAGGACTACAGCGCCGCCGCGCAACGCCGCAGCCTTGATGCCCAGGCCGATGCTGCGCTCGCCCGGTTGAACGAAAAGGTGCCCGGTTCGGCCGAGATGGTTGCCAAAGCGCGAGGGGTGCTCGTGTTCCCGTCCGTCATGACAGCCGGGCTTGTCGTGGGTGGGTCCTGGGGCGAGGGTGTGTTCCGCAGCGATGGCAGCACCGCGGGCTACTACAGTACCGGCGGTGCGTCCGCCGGCGTGATGGCCGGGGCCGACTCGAAAGCGGTCTTCGTGCTCTTCATGACGCAGGAGGCCTTGGACAAGTTCCGGCGCGGGTATCGCTGGACCGTCGGTGCCGACGCGTCCGTCACGCTCGCCAGGGCGGGGGCCGGCGCGAGCATCGATACGCAAACCGGCCAACACCCGGTAATTGCCTATGTGCTCGCCAACACGGGCCTGCTGGTGGACCTGAGTCTTGACGGCGCGAAGATCAGCAGACTGGACATTTAAGCGGAAGGAGCACGGTGACCTGACTGAGCCCAGATCGAGCCACGCCAACTTGCGTGGAGAATTCCCTGCATTTCCAGTCTCACTGTAAATTCGCGCGCGGCCTGCATCCTGGTAAGACGTAACCCATCGGGGGGATGCCACCGCATCGACCTAGCGAAGCACACTGCATCGCAGTGCAAGTCAACACCGGGCGCGCGCAAGGGGTCTCTGCATGAAGTCGAATGAATCGATTGCTCGCCTAGTCGCCGACGGGCAACCCGGTCGTGCCGGCAGCAAATCCCGAGTCGGTGATCTCGGTCGTCCTGAAGAGCGCCACGACACCGCGTACCGCACCGACGCTGGCGCAGTTCGCAATGCCTTCGTTCGCCTGGCGCCTCTCCGACGAACAGGTCGCCGGCGTCGCCACCTTCGCGCGCAGGAACTGGGGCAACGATGCCGACAAAGTGGACGCCAGCGCGATGTCGTCGCTGCGGCCGGCCACGCATGCCAAGGCATTCAAATAAGCATCGTCCACAGAATCGGAGCGAATCCACCATGTCCCCTGCATCAGTTGGTGCGATCGCACGCCAATCGCTTCCGTCGCGCGTGCGGCAGTTCTGGTCGTTGACCAAGCCTCGCGTCGTTCAACTCATCGTCTTCTGCGCCATGATCGGCATGCTGATGGCCGAACCCAGGCTGCCGGACTGGAGGCGATTCTGCTCGGCTGCTGTGGGCATCTGGCTTGTGGCTGCCGCGGCGGCCGTCTTCAACTGCCTGGTCGAACGGCACGTCGACGCGCGCATGAAGCGGACGGCCTGGCGGCCGACGGCACGCGGCGAGCTCGGCCCTCGCCAGGCGCTCGCCTTCTCGGCATTGCTGTGCGCCGCGGGGTGCGCGCTGCTTTGCCTTGACGTCAATGCGCTGACGATGTGGCTGACGCTGGCGACCTTCGTGGGCTACGCCATCGTCTACACCCTCGTTCTTAAGCCGCTGACGCCGCAGAACATCGTGATCGGAGGCGCATCGGGTGCGATGCCGCCGCTGCTCGGCTGGGCCGCGATGCGGGACGACATCGCCGTGCCCGCGGTGCTCATGTGGCTCATCATCTTCCTCTGGACACCGCCGCATTTCTGGTCGCTCGCGCTCTATCGCGTCGACGACTATCGGCGAGCGGGGATCCCCATGCTGCCCGTCACGCACGGCCTGCTGAGCACCCGGCGCCATGTCTTCGCGTACACGCTCCTGCTTTTCATCTCGACCCTGTTGCCGGTCGTGGTCGGGATGTCGGGAACGATCTATCTGTGCGCGGCGCTCATCCTCGGATCCACCTTCATCCTCAAGAGCTGGCAGCTCCTGCGCGACTATTCGGACGAAAGGGCGTGCCGGACATTCCGCTTTTCCATCGTCTACCTGGCGCTACTCTTCCTCGGCTTGCTTGTCGATCACTACGCGTCCGGCCGGCTGTAGGCGGCTCGGCCGGAGGCGAACATCCTGAACGACCTGCTTATTCGCGCCCGGCTCGCAACTTGAGGATGGCCACGAGTTGCTCGTTCTCCGTGTTCGTGAGCTGCTCGACCGAGCGTGCGCCTGCCTCCAGCAATACGCCGTTGGCGATCTTGCTCTTGAGTTCAGGCGTGATCTTCGGATCGCCGAGCGTCTTGAACACCGGCTGCAGGCCCTCGAACACGCCTTGCAGGAAGTGGTGGATCCCGCCCACGCCGCCGCTCACATGGTACTGGAGGCTCGGTCCCATCAGGGCCCAGCGCAGGCCGGGGCCCCAGCTCACCGCGGCGTCCGCGTCGGCGACGCTCAACACGTCCTGTTCGACCAGGTAGAGGATCTCGCGATAGAGCGCGAGCTGCAACCGGTTCGCGACGTGTCCCGGCATCTCCTTGCGCAGCAGGATCGGCTTCTTGCCGATCGAGGCATAGAACTTCATGGCCTGCTGCAGCGCTTCGGGAGCGGTCGCCGTGCCGCCCACGACCTCGACGAGCGGGACGAGGTGCGGGGGGTTGAACGGATGTCCGACCAGGATGCGATCGGGTTGCTTGCACTGCGATTGCATGACGCTCGGCGTGATGCCCGAGGAGCTCGAGGCGATCAGCGAGTCCGGCGGCGTTGCGGCGTCCATGTCGGCAAAGAGCTTCACCTTGAAATCGGGTCGCTCGGGTCCGTTCTCCTGAACGAGATCGGCCTGCGACAGCGCCTGTGCCATGTCGGTGGTGAAGCCGAGGCGCTCGCGCGAGGCGCCCTGCGCCAGGCCGATCGCCGTGAGCGCGGGCCACGCGTCGTCGACGTACGTGCGCAGCTTCGCCTCCGCGCCGGATCCCGGATCGGTGGCGACGACGTCGAAGCCGCGGGCGAGATACTGCGCGGCCCAGCTCGCGCCGATGACACCGGTGCCGACGATGGCGATACGGCGAACGGGTTTGTCGTATTTCATGTCATGCCTTCTTCGATCAGAGGTTGGCGTAGGCGATCCCGGTGAGATTGCCCTGGGCGAAGAGCAGCACGGAAGGCTCCGAGCCGTCGAGGTTCGCGCAGTAGACCGAGCCAGCGAGGTCGGTCATGAACATGCGGTCGCCCTCGTGGTCGAGCGCGATGCCGATACCTTCCATCAGGTGCGTGAAGATGATCTCGGGCGCAAGGCGGCGGCCGTTCGAGTCCTGATCCAGTGGCGCGCGATTCACCGTGTTGCCCAGAGGCGGGTCGCCGCGATCGGTCCAGTATAGGATCCGCTTCACATGATCGATCTCCAGGTCGATGGGCTCGGGCAGGCCGTCGTAGAGGACCTCGACGTCGCTGCGACTGGTAGGACTCTCGCCGCGCGGGATCTCGAGGCCCGCGCGAAAGATGCGCCCGCGTCCGGCGTTGTCCGGACCTTTCTGGGTCCAGTAGATCTGTTTGCGATCGAAGTCGAGTGCGATGCCGACGCACCATCTCGTCAGGTCGCGGCGATCGGCGTCGGTCGATCCGCTCTGCACGAGCGTCTCGATGCCCGAGCCATCCAGATTGGCTCGCATCACCCGCATGCCTTCGCGGTCGCACCAATAGAGCTTGCCATGACGCTTGTCGAGCTGGAGTTGCTTCGGCGTGAAGGTGGCGCCCTCCGGAACGATCGTCGTTCGGTTGCGCCCATCGAGGTCCGCGCGCTCGATCGAGCCGTCATTGCGGCTGAGCACACCCATGCTGGTCCAATAGAGGTGTCCAGCTTCGACATCGACCACGACGCCGTCCGGCATGCGGCAGTCCGTGACGATGATCCTCTTGTCGGACCCGTCAGGCTTGATGGAGAAGACCCGGCCCTCGGTGAGGTCGAGGACGAAAAGGCGACCCGTCATTCGATCCTCCTTCGCTCTTTCGTCACGACCACACGAGGCGTCGCTGTACTGGCCCCTTGTTCGAAGGCCGCCATTCAGCAAGGAAGGAAGAGGCCGATGCAAGCCTCTTTCCTCTTGGTCCGACGGGAGTCGGATTCAGGGAAGTCTCGTCTTCGACGCCGAAGCGTGCCATCCCCCGGGTGGGGCACTCATGGAGGCTGCCATCTCGCCTGTTGCGGTTGCGACAGCCCTCAGTGATGCTTCGGAAAGAGCATCTGCAACTGGAACTGCACTTGCGTGCTTGGCGCGCCGACGGGGCGGCCGACGTTCCTGAACACCTCCAGCCGAGCGTTCAGGTGAATGCCCGCGACGGGAAAGACGCGTCCGAAGCCGCCCCCGACGGGAACCGTCCACCGGTCCGACCCTTTCTTAACCCAGTTCGCGGTGGCCACTGGCGTTGAAGCCAGGTACCACCCGGCGCGCAGGTTGTAGTTGACGAACGGGTTCAACGTCAGCAGGTCGACTCGCCGTGGTCCCGAACCGGCCCAGACATTGTTCAGGAGTGCGCCGGCAACCCAAGGCCCGTCGATGGTCAATGCGACCACGGCCGGGCCGCCGCCCCAATGGTTGTAGCCCAGTTCCGAATGGCTGGCGGTCGGCAGCCACAACTGACCACCGGCACCCCAGATCAACTTGGCGGGATGGGACGGCGTCAAGTAGAACTGCGGCTCGACATTCCCGATGCCAGATACTGGCCCTTGCTCCGGACTGAGGCGAGGTTCGTGCACGATCGGGATGATCGTCCGTGTGACCACACTCCAGTTCGCGTCCAGCTTGAACGGCACGACTGGCTGAACCAGCAGCGTGTCCGCGGTTTTCCGATAGGGCCCGGTGCGCGTGAACAGGTTTTCCTGCAGCGGCACGCTGATCACGTGCGCAATCGGATTCTGGGCGTCCGCGGCGGCCGTGCTGGCGGGGGCGGAAGGAGACGCCTCTTCCGAGCCGTCTCGCGATGTCGGCTCCGGGGCCGACTGCGCGCCTGCGTGGCCCGAGAAGGTGGACGAGCCCATCACGAGCGTCGCTAGGACGACATGTCCAGCCGCTGTGGTTCTGGATCCGCGCTTCGAAGAGGATGCCATGTGGGTCACCTGCCTTCCGATATCGGCTGCGAAGCGGATGTCCCGAGCTCCGAGGTCCCCTGCGACGCTTGCCGGCCAACACAAGTCTCGGCTCGATGCGGCGACCCGCAACATCACCCGACTGGGTGATCCGCTGCGACGTCTCCGCAGAGGTCACACGTTGGCGATCATTCCGCCGTCGATGCGCACGACCGATCCGGTCACATAGCCAGCACGTGGGCTGGCCAGGAAGGTCACCACATCCGCGTATTCGTCAGGTCGGCCGTGCCGACCTACCGGGATGGCATCGGTGGACTCCCGCACGACATCTTCGACGGCCCGGTTCTCGCGCCGAGCCTTGGCTTCGTTGAGAGCGTGCATGCGGTTCGTCATGATGCTTCCCGGAACGACGATGTTGGCCGTGACGCCGTCGCGCCCCACCTCGCGCGCCAACGTCTTCGACCAGCCGACGAGTGTTGCCCGCAGCGAGTTCGACAGCCCTAGATTGGGGATCGGCACGATGATGCCCGACGACGTGCTCGTGATGACGCGCCCCCAGCCGCGGCTGCGCATGCCCGGCAGCACCCGGTCGGTCACCGCGATGACCGACAGCACCATGCTTTCGAAGTGCCTTCGCCAGAGCGTCAGGTCCTGCCCGCCGGCAGGCGTCGGCGGCGGGCCGCCCGTGTTGTTGACGAGGATGTCGACGGGGCCCAGCGCCTTCTCGATCAACGTGACCTGGGTATCGACGATGTCGAGATCGGCGAGATCCCAAGTCAATGCGAGGGCACGAGCGCCGATGTCGCCGATGCCGCTCGCGGTGCGCTGCGCGGCATCGCCGTCGATGTCACCCACGGCGACCTGCGCGCCTTCGCTGGCCAGCCTGCGGGCGATGGCGGCACCGAGCCCGCCTCCCGCACCGAGAACGAGTGCCGTCTTGCCTTCCAGTCCCAATTCCATGAAAAATCCTTTCCGGGTCATCCGCCGGCGCGCAGCTTCTCGACGTCTTCGCCTGTCATGTGCGAGGGCGTCGCGCCGAAGCGCCTGGTGACGTAGTTGGCGACCTCGGCAATCTCGGTGTCGGAGAGCGATCCGGCGAAGCCGGGCATCAGCGGGCGACCGGATTCCGCGTCCATCGAGCCGGCCAGCACCATCATCGCGACGTTCGTCGCCGAGGGATCGTTCACGGCGCGCACACCGGTCAGCCGCGCTTGCGTCACGAGCGCACCGGCACCATTCCAGGCGTGGCAACTGGCGCAGGCTCCTTCGAAGACCCGTTTGCCGATCGGGTGGTCCGGTGCACCGGTCGCTGCGAATCGGGGTGCGGCACCGGCCGGCCGAGGAAGGCGCGCATCGCGAATCGCCGGCATGGTGCGCAGGTAGTCGACCATCGCATCGATATCGGAGGGCGTCAGCCGGCTCAGACTGAGGTCCACAGCCTCGGCCATGGGGCCCGATGCGACGCCAACGTCCGAGCCATGCGCCGATGACAGATAGCTGGTCAGCTGGGCGCGTGTCCAGATGCCGATGCCGGAGTCCGGGTCGCTGGTGATGTTGTATGCGTTCCACCCTTCCGCCTGGCCACCCGCGAACTTCCTGCGCGCGTCCATCGCGAACGCGAGGTTGCGGGGCGTGTGGCACTCGCCGCAGTGCGCCGCGGCCTCGACCAGGTAGCCACCGCGGTTCCACTGCGCGGACCGCTGTGCCACTGGCTCGAAGCGCGAGCCAGGTACGAACAGCGCCGACCAGAACACCATCGTCCAGCGCTGGTTGAATGGAAACGAGAAAGTATTTGGACGCGTCTCCCGATGCTCGGGCGGCAGCGAGAAAAGGTAGGCCTTGATGGCGAGGACGTCATCGTCGGCCAACAAGGCGTACGAGCCATAGGGGAACGCGGGATAGAGCCGCCGGCCGTCACGGGCGATGCCGCGATGGACGGCCCGGAGGAATTCCGCGTCGCTCCAGGCGCCGATGCCGGTTTCCTTGTCGGGCGTGATGTTGGGCGTGTAGAGGGTGCCGAACGGCAGGGTGAAGGCGCGTCCTCCCGCGAATGGCACGCCGCCGGGCACCGTATGGCAGGCCTTGCAGTCTGCTGCGAGCGTGAGGTATTCACCACGCGCGACGAGACTCGCGCCAGTGAGTTCGCGTGGAACGCCCGACGGCGACGGTCCGACGTACTTCGATAGTTGAACCGGAGTCTCCCCGTGCAAGAAATCCGTGGGGCCAGGCGCCGTCGCGAGCCAGCCGACGAAGCCGGCACCGGCCACGCAGCACACAAGAGCGAAGAGGAGCAGGAGGCGTTTCATGCGCGCTTCCTCGCTTGCTGCCTGCGGTCGATTGGCATGCGCGTCGGCTGGACACCAGTCGCCGCGAAGACAGCGTTGGCGATCGCAGGCTGCACGACCACGGTGCCCGGTTCACCGATGCCGCCAGGCTTCTCGCGGCTGTCGACGAGATGGGTCTCGATGGACGGAATGTCCTCGATGCGCGGAAGGCGGAAGTCGTGGAAGTTGCTTTGTTGGACGCGCCCGTCGGCGACGGTGATGGCGTCATAGAGGATCGTTCCGAGGCCGAAGATCGTGCCACCCTGGATCTGGGCGACGACGGTGTCGGGGTTCACCACCACGCCGACGTCGGCTGCGCAGACGATGCGGCGCACGCGGACATCGCCGTCGTCCGCGACAGCAACGTCGACAACGGCCGCGAGGAAACTGCCGAACCCGGCGAGTAGCGCGATGCCCTGGCCGACGCGCACGTCGCCGCCCGGAGGCGTCACCGGCGCACCCCAGCCGGCCTTGACGGCCGCGAGCTCCAGCACTCGCAACGCTCGCGGATTGCCCTGCAGCATGCTCTTGCGGAACGCCAGCGGATCGATCTGGTTCTTGCGTGCGAGGATGTCGAGGAAGCATTCGGCCGAGAACACGCTGCTGTTCGGGCCCACGCCGCGCCAGAAGCCGACCGTCACCACGGGGGTCTCATGGCGCACGTACTCCACGAGCACGTTGGCGAAGTCGTAGGGCGGCTTGATCGCGCCTTCGATCGCGTCCGGATCGAGGCCGTCCTTGAATCCGGGTGGCAGCCAGCGGGCGAGGATGGACGGCCCCGTCACGCGGTGATGCCAGGCCGTGACGCGCCCGCCCTCGACCACGGCGCGCAGGCGATCGTGGTACATCGGCCGGTAGATATCCTGGCGGATGTCCTCCTCGCGCGTCCACACGACTTTCACCGGTCCGGCGACCCTCTGCGCGATGCGTGTGGCCTTGATGATGCCGTCGACCTCCAACCGGCGCCCGAACCCGCCGCCGATCAGGTGGTTGTGGATCGTCACCTGGACGGGCTGCAGACCCAGCACCTTCGCGGCGCCGGCCTGCGAGAAGCCGGGCGCCTGCGTGCCGACCCATATGTCGCAGGCGCCAGCCGTCGCGTGCACCGTGCAGTTCATCGGCTCCATGGCAGCATGTGCGAGGAACGGCAGTTCGTAGGTCGCCTCGACCGCTTCGCCATGCCCGAGACGGCCCGCCGCGTCGCCGGTCTTCTGGGCCGTCACGCCGGGGCCGCGGGACGCCTCTTCCAGGTCGGCCCACAAGCGGGCCTGGCTCGCGTGGATGTCGCCGCCGTCGTCCCATTCGACATGCAGCGCGGCCAGGCCCTGCCCGGCGGCCCACATGTCGTCGCCGACGACCGCCGCGATGTCGTCGAGCAGCACCACCTGCCGCACGCCACGCACGCGCAGTGCCGCGGCCGAATCGGCTCGACGCAGCTTGCCGCCGATGACCGGCGAGGCGCATAGCGTCGCGACCTTCATCCCCGGCAACATCACGTCGATGCCGAAGCGGGCCGATCCGGTCACCTTGTCCGGTGCGTCCAGGCGCTTGACTGGGCGGCCGATGAGCTTGAAGTCCTTCGCATCCTTCAGCGTCACGGTCGCTGGAGGCGCTTGCCGAGCCGCGTCGCCGGCGAGTGCGCCATAGCGCGCCGATCGTCCCGTCGACGGATGCATCACGGTGCCGTCGGCGGTGCGCAGCGTCGAGGCGTCGACATGCCAGCGCTGTGCCGCCGCCTGGACGAGCATCGCGCGCGCCGTCGCCCCGGCCTGGCGGATCGGCATGAACCAGACCATCGTGGTGGTCGAGCCTCCGGTCGCCTGGATGCCCAGTGCGGGATTGGTGTATCTCGGATCAGGCGGCGCGTGCTGCAGGGCCACCTGGTTCAGCGCCACGTCGAGTTCCTCGGCGAGCATCGCGGCCAGGGAGGTGTAGGCGCCTTGCCCCATCTCGACGGCAGGCATGACCAGCGTGATCTTGTCGTCGGTCGAGATCCCGACAAAGGCATTCGGGGCGAACGCTGGTGAAGCGGTCGAGGCGATGGGCGCTGCGTGGAGCGGGATGCCCACCACCAGCTGTGCGCCGATCGCCGCGCCGGCTCGCAGCAGAGCGCGCCTCGACACGTGCGGCGAGGCTTGCTCAGGCGCTGCGTGCGGCATGCTTGATGCCCTCGCGGATGCGCGCATAGGTGCCGCAGCGGCAAAGGTTGCCTGCCATGGCCGCATCGATGTCGGCATCGGTAGGGTGCGGAGTCTCGGCGATCAGCGCGACCGCCGACATGATCTGGCCCGGTTGGCAGTAGCCGCATTGCATGACATCGAGCTCAAGCCAGGCCTGCTGGATCTTGCGGCCGGCCGGCGTCCCGCCGATCGCCTCGATCGTCGTGATCTGGCGAGCTCCTACGACGCCGATGGGCATTTGGCACGAGCGCACCGCCGCACCATCCAGGTGGACGGTGCAGGCACCGCACTGCGCAATTCCGCAACCGTACTTCGTGCCGGTGAGGCCGAGGACGTCACGCAGCGCCCAAAGCAGCGGCATCTCCGCCGGCTCGTCGAGAATGCGCTCGCTGCCGTTGACATGCAGGGTGATCATGACGCTGCCTTTGTTGTCTCGAGACGCATCGGGCCAGACGCGGCAGGGGCGCGGAGGGCCTTCGTCGCGCTGCCATCCGATCGCGAACGGCAGATCGATGCAAACTGCGTCGGCTCGGCAGGGATCTCCAGCGCAGTTCCGGCCAGCAGCACGATCGACGACACGATGAAGGTCAAGGGGATCCTGTCGACGCGCTCCACGAAGGCCTCCCTGGCGACGCCGTCGCCCTGCGTGCAGGCCAGTCTCCACGCCCGGATTTCCTCAGGGCATCCCCCTGTTGGGGCACCGAGCGTCAGGGCCGGGCCGTTCACCTCGGGATCGTGTCGGATCTGGTTTTCGCAGCGATGCGGGCCTGCGCTCGCGTGCTCCCGACGGGTGCCCCAAGCGGGGGATATAGCGCTGGCTGGCGGCGTCGGATAGTCCGAGCCACGGCGTGAGCCATCGCGCGTCGTCCTGACTCGTCGCGCCGGGATCAATCACCGCTGGAGAAACGATCATGTTGAAGGGCTACACCGTTCCCCTCTCGCCGCTGGGCAAGGCCAATCTGGTGGCCGCGCCGCCTTGGCACTACTCGGGCGATGTGATTGCCCTCGAGTTCTGGGCCGATCCGGCCGCCGCGAACGCGACGTTGCCGCCGGGCCTCCTGCCCGACCCCACGTCGGCGGGCCACATCCTGGCGTTGTTCGCCGACTGGCAATTCACCGCGCAGGACAACGAGTACCTCGATCCCGCTCGCTATCAGTACCGCGAGTTCTACCTGCTGGTCGACGCCGTGCACAAGGGTCAGCCGGTGGCCTGGACGCCGTACATGTACGTCGACAACGACTCGGCGATGGCACGCGGGCACGCGCAGGGCTACCCGAAGCGGCTCGGCACCGTGTTCCAGACGCGCAGCTTCGCAGCACCGAGCGCCGCCGCGGCCCCGATCGCGAGCGGGACGAAATTCGGGGCCAGCCTGTCCGTGCACGGACAGCGGCTCGCCGAGGGCCGGCTCACGTTGAAGGAAGCGATCGACAAGCCGCCTGCCGCGTTGCTGCGGCCGACCGTCAATCGGCGCTACTTCCCGCGGCTGACGGCCGGCCGGCACGACGACCCGGCGGTCAACGAGCTCGTGATGGCGGTCACCGACGACCTGAAGGTGGTCGGTACGTGGGCCGGCGATGCGGACCTGAAGTTGCCCGAAGCACGCGGCGAGGAACTGCACGCGCTTGCGCCGGTGCGCATGGGGCCGGGCTACCGCTTCTCCATGTCGTGCTCCATCAGCGACCTGAAGATCCTCGAGGACTACACCTCGACCGCCCGCAAGGGTTGAATCGCCGCATCACGAGGAGAATCGCCATGCTCAAGGGCTACTTCGCACCCCGCACGCCGCTCGGCCTCGCCGCCGTCGCGCCGCCGCCGCCATGGCACTACTCGAGCGACATCATCGGTGTCGAGTACCAGGCCGACCCGAAGGCCACCCAGGCGTTGCTGCCACCGGGGCTCTCGCCCGATCCGAAGACCAACGCGCACGCCGCGCTGCTGTTCCTCGACTGGCAGTTCACCGCCCAGAACGACGAGCTGCTCGACCCGGCGCGCTATCAGTACCGCGAGGCCTTCGTCCTGATCGACGCGGTCTGGGGTGACGCGCCCGTCATGTTCTGTCCCTTCATCTACGTGGACAACGACGCGGCATTCGCGCGCGGTTGGGCCCAGGGCTTTCCGAAGCGGATGGGCAGCATCTTCCAGACCCGTGCGTTCGCCGCGCCAAGCGCTGCCGGCGGTCCGGTCGGCCGAGGGAGCCGGTTCGCAGGCAGCGCGTCCGCGCACGGCGTGCGCCTGGCCGAGGTGCGCGTCAAGCTGGACGCGCCCGAGCCCGACGTCACGAAGATCTTCAATCGCCCCACGGCCATCCTGCGCTGGTTTCCGCGGCTGGCTGCCGGCCAGCACGACAAGCCGGCCGTCAACGAGCTGGTGATGTCTGTCACCGACAACCTGCGCATCGTGGACATGTGGACTGGCGAAGGCGAGGTGAGCCTCCCGGAGGTTGCCGGCGAAGAGATGCACATGCTCGCGCCGGTCCGCACGGGGCTGGGCTTCCGCTGCTCGATGTCCTACTCGGTCACCGACCTGCGCATGCTGGAGCAAGAGGCCTGACCCGGCCTGGGCGATCCACACGTCTTCGGAGAACTTCACCATGACAAGAACCGCGGCTGCCTACATGGCGGACACCCTGCGCCAGGCGGGCGTCAAGCGCGTCTATGGCGTCGTGGGCGATTCGCTCAACGGCTTCACGGATGCGCTGCGCCGCATGGAAGGCGACATCGAGTGGGTCCACGTGCGGCACGAGGAGGCCGCGGCGTTCGCCGCGGGCGCCGAAGCGCACGTGACGGGCAGGCTAGCAGTCTGCGCGGGCAGCTGCGGACCCGGCAACCTCCACTTGATCAACGGACTGTTCGATTGCCAGCGCAACGGCGTTCCGGTGCTGGCCATCGC
>FTIF01000193.1_pt1 | contig 42171 bp, 38 predicted proteins | sample 1658001 | NCBI WGS metagenome assembly FTIF01 (sample SAMEA3914789, study PRJEB12502) | metagenome | biome: forest; material: soil | place: Canada | collected 2011-07-03 | depth 0.3 m | reverse complement strand
GTCGCCGCCGGCCTCATCGGCGGGGTCATTTCCTATCGTCTGCTGGAAGGCGGCACCCAGCCGCGTTTCGAGCCGGTGAACTGGCCGCGCGAAGTGCATTCCCTCTTCGTCTGGTCCGGCCGCTCTGCCTCTACCTCGGATTTCCTCGGCCGCCTGGCGCAGTGGCGCAGCGGTCATGGCGCGGAGTATGCAAGCCATATGGGAGCGCTGACCGACATCGCCCGGGCGGCGTCGGACGCGATGATGCACGAGCAGGGCAGGGGCTTCGTCGAGGCGGCTGCGGCCTATGCGACGGCGCTGCGCGCTTTCGGCACGGCCTGCGGCCTGGATATTTTTTCGACCGAACATGTCCAACTGGCGCAGCTGGCGGCGCAGGCCGGTGTCAGCTACAAGCCCTGCGGCGCCGGCGGCGGCGATTTCGGCGTGGCGTTTTCGCTGGAACCGGAGCGCCTGGCCAAGCTGGAGCGCGGCATCGTCGCAGCGGGGTTCCGCTGCGTGCCGCTGGCGGTGGACGAGCCGGGTTTGCACCTTGAGTACACCGGTTATTAGTGGCGCCTGTTGATTATTGCGTTTGCTTATTTGAGCAGTCCGGCCAGGACGGCCGGCTTCTTGGGCAGGATGCCCACAGTGTTTGGACAGGATGTCCATACGGAGTTGAGGGTATATGAACAACAGTGAAAGATCGCGCTTCCCCGAGTTCTACAAGCTGTCGGTGTCGGACCGCGTGCGCATCATCCACGAGCGCGGCTGGGTCTCGGCCGAGGACTACCAGGCGCTGATCTCGGGTGACCACACCCTGAAGATCCACAAAGCCGACAAGATGATCGAGAACGTCGTCGGCGTGATGGGCCTGCCGGTCGGTCTCGGCCTCAACTTCCTGGTCAACGGCCGCGACTACATCGTGCCGCTGGTGGTGGAGGAGCCCTCCATCGTCGCCGCCCTGTCCTCCGCCGCCAAGGTCGTGCGCGGCGCCGGCGGCTTCGCCGTCGAAAGCACCGAGCCGGTGCTGATCGGCCAGGTGCAGGTGGTCGACGTGCCGCACGTGGCCAAGGCCAAGGCCGCCCTGCTGCAGCGCAAGGGCGAGATCCTCAACCTCGCCAACAGCCTGCACCCGCAGATGGTGGCGCGCGGCGGCGGTGCCAACGACCTCGAAGTGCACTTGCACGCCCGCCCCGAAGGCGGCGACATGCTGGTGGTGCATCTGCTGGTCGACACGCGCGACGCCATGGGCGCCAACCTGGTCAACACCATGTGCGAGGGCGTCGCCTCCCTGGTCGAGTCCATCACCGGCGGCCGCGTCTTCCTGCGCATCCTGTCCAACCTCACCGATCGCGCCATGGTGCGCGCCCGTTGCGTCATCCCGGTCGAAAAGCTGGGCGGTCGCCAGGGCTACACCGGCGAGGAAGTGCGCGACGGCGTGATCCTGGCCAACGAATTCGCCACCATCGATCCCTACCGCGCCGCCACCCACAACAAGGGTGTGATGAACGGCGTCGACGCCGTGGCCCTGGCCACCGGCAACGACTGGCGCGCCATCGAAGCCGCGGCCCATGCCTACGCCGCGCGTGGTGGCCGCTATACCTCGCTGACCCGCTGGTACAAGGGGCCCAACGGCGAGCTGGTGGGCGAGCTCGACATCCCGATGAAGGTCGGCACTGTCGGCGGCCCGCTGCAGTCCAACGCCACCGTGGCGCTGAACCTGCGTCTGCTCGGCGTCAAGACCGCGCGCGAACTGGCCGAAGTGATGGGCGCCGTCGGCTTGGCGCAGAACTTCTCCGCGCTGCGCGCCCTGGTCACCGAAGGCATCCAACAGGGCCACATGACCCTGCACGCGCGCAGCGTCGCCGTCGCCGCCGGCGCCACCGCGGAAATCTTCGACACTGTGGTCGAGCGCCTGGTGGAAAGCGGCGAGATCAAGATCTGGAAGGCGCAGGAAATCGTGGTGCAGGTGCGCAAGGAAGCCCGCGGCGCCGCCACCGAAGTCATTCCCGAACACGCCGGCCGCGGCTACGGCAAGATCATCCTGCTCGGCGAGCACGCCGTGGTCTATGGCAGCCATGCCATCGCCGCGCCGGTGCCGCTGGCGGTGCGCGCCGCGGTGCAGGACACCAAGTCCGGCGGCGTCGACATGATGATCCCGCGCTGGGGCGTCGAGTACCGCCTGCACCGCGATCCAGCGCACCGCGACTCGTTCCAGCGCTCGCTTGGCATCATCTTCGACACCCTGGGCCTGACCGAGCGCTCCGTGCGCATCGAGGTGTTCCCCAACGTGCCGCGCGCCATGGGCCTGGGTGGCTCTGCCGCGATGGCGGTGGCGATCATCCGCGCGCTGGACCAGCACTTCAAGCTGGGTCTCAGCGATGTCCAGGTCAACGAGCTGGCCTTCAACTGCGAGAAGGTCGCCCACGGCACCCCGTCCGGCATCGACAACACCGTCGCCACCTACGGCAAGTTCGTCCTCTACAAGCGCGGCGACAAGGCCGACGAAGCGCCGATGATGCGCGAGCTGCACGTGCCCAAGCCCATCCCCATGGTCATCGGCATCAGCGGCAAGGAAAGCCTCACCGCCAAGACCGTCGGCGGTGTGCGCACCGCCTGGCAGCGCAACCCGGAGCTGTACGAGCGCATCTTCCGCGAGATCGACCAGCTCACCCTGCAAGGCGTGGACGCGGTGCAGGGCAACGACCTCGAGCGCCTCGGCGATCTGATGAACATCTGCCACGGCCTGCTCAACGCGCTGCGCGTGTCGAGCTGGGAAGTGGAGGAGCTGGTGCAGATCGCGCGCGAGCACGGCGCCCTCGGCGCCAAGCTGACCGGCGGCGGCGGCGGTGGCTCGATCATCGCGCTGTGCCCGGAAAACCCGGAGAAGGTGATCGCCGCGATGCGCGACGCCGGCTACCAGGGCATGGAGGTGAGCATTGGATAGCATGGCACTCGATATGGAAATGCAGGACGCGGACCGCATCGTCTCCTTCGACGACGAGCCCCTGGTGCTGGTCGACGAGCACGACCGCGAAGTCGGCTACATGGACAAGGCCTCGGCCCACCTCGGCCACGGCACCCTGCACCGCGCCTTCTCCCTGTTCATCTTCAACGCCAAGGGCGAGCTGCTGCTGCAGCAGCGCGCCGCGGGCAAGCGCTTGTGGCCCGGCTTCTGGTCCAACACCTGCTGCAGCCATCCGCGCCGCGGCGAAACCCTGGACAACGCCATCCACCGCCGTCTGGACGAGGAGCTGGGGCTGAAGTCCCCGTTGCAGTACCTGTTCAAGTTCCAGTACCAGGCCCAGTTCGACGCCGAAGGCGCCGAGCACGAGCTGTGCTGGGTCTACGCCGGGCGCAGCGACGATCGGGCCAAGGTCAACCCGAACGAGATCTCAGGCCTGCGCTACATCGCCCCGGACGCCCTGGACGCGGAAATGGCGGCCAAGCCGGAGGCTTTCACCCCCTGGTTCAAGATCGAATGGGCGCGAATCCGCCGCGACCATCCGGAAGTGATGGAGCCGTTTGCGCCCCTTTAGAGGGCGTCAAGCGGTGCGCAAGCCGGAAGTGTGACAAAATTGGTAACTTGAGATTGCAGTCAATCCCCTACGAACGCGGTCAAACCGGCCACCGTTCCTGAATTCGGAGTATCCATGGGTATCCCCCTCATCCAGCAGGTCAAGATCGCCAAATATCTACTGGGCAAGAAGCTCAGCGGTCAAACCAAGTATCCGCTGGCGATGATGTTGGAGCCGCTGTTCCAGTGCAATCTGGAATGCGCCGGCTGCGGCAAGATCGATCAACCGAAGGAAATCCTCAAGAAGCGCATGAGCGTGGAAGACGCCCTGCGCGCGGTGGACGAGTGCGGCGCCCCAGTGGTTTCCATCCCCGGCGGCGAGCCCCTGATCCACAAGGAACTGCCGCAGATCGTCCAAGGCCTCCTTGCGCGCAAGAAGTTCGTGTACCTGTGCACCAACGCGATCCTGATGCCCAAGCACATCGACGAGTACAAGCCCTCGCCGTACTTCACCTGGTCGATCCACCTGGACGGCCTGGAAAAGCGCCACGATGAGTCCGTGTGCATGGAAGGCGTGTTCGAAAAGGCCGTCGCCGCCATCAAGATGGCGCGCGAGCGCGGCTTCCGCGTCACCATCAACTGCACCCTGTTCAACAAGGAACCGCCGGCGGAGATCGCCGAGTTCTTCGACTACGCCATGACGCTGGGCATCGAGGGCATCACCGTGTCCCCCGGCTACAGCTACCAGCATGCGCCGCGCCAGGACGTGTTCCTGGGCCGCAACGAGAGCAAGCAGCTGTTCCGCGACGTGTTCAAGCTCGGCAAGGAACGCAAGAGCAAGTGGGTGTTCAACCAGTCGTCGATGTTCCTCGACTTCATCGCCGGCAACCAGAGCTACCAGTGCACGCCCTGGTCCAACCCCACCTACAACATCTTCGGATGGCAGAAGCCCTGCTACCTGCTGGTCGATGAAGGCTACGCCAAGACCTACAAGGAGCTGATCGAAGACACCGAGTGGGACAAGTACGGCGTCGGCATCAATCCGAAGTGCGACAACTGCATGGCGCATTGCGGCTTCGAGGGCAGTGCCGTCAACGACACCTTCGCCAACCCGCTGAAGGCTCTGCGTGTGGCGCTGTTCGGGCCGCGCACCGACGGTGCCTTCGCCGCCGATCTGCCGGTCAAGTACGGCGACCGTGCCGCCGCCACCGCGGTGCACATCCCGGTCAGCGCCATCCAGCGCCGTCCGAGCAATGCTGGTGACAGCAAGTCCAGCTAGTGCTGCCGTTGTCCGGAACGTTGCAACAGCTCAGCCCCGCTCCTTCCCGGAGCGGGGCTGAGCGTTTCACTTCCGTGCATCGAAATCCGCAATGACCGGCACGGCAGCGCTATGGCTGGCTGCGCCGGCCGCAATCATCTGGTTCGGCAACCTGCTGTCGCCCTGGCGTCCGTGGAGCACGCGCGAGCGCATCGAAGCCGATGCCGCCACGGCGGGGGAGGCGGATCTCGGCGAGATCACCGTGCTGATCCCGGCCCGCGACGAGGCCGAGGTCATCGGCACCACCCTGTCCGGCGTCCAGGCGCAGGGCAGGGGGCTGCAAGTGGTGCTGATCGACGACCAGTCCATCGACGCCACTGCGCAGATCGCCGCCTCCTTTCCCAATACCCGCGTCATCAGCGGCAAGCCTTTGCCTACCGGCTGGGCCGGCAAGCTGTGGGCGCTGGAGCAGGGCAAGGCCGACGTAAAAACGCCGCTGACCCTGCTGCTCGACGCCGACATCGAGCTGCGTCCCGGCCTGCTTGCCGCGCTGCTGCGACACAAGCGGGCGCAGGGCCTGCACTTCGTCTCGCTGATGGCCGATCTGCGCCGCACCAGCTTCTGGGACCGCCTGCTGCTGCCGGCCTTCGTCTACTACTTCAAGCTGCTCTATCCCTTCGCCCTGTCCAACTCGCGCTTCCGCTACGTCGCGGCCGCGGCCGGCGGTTGCGTGCTGGTGGATACGGCGGCGCTGGAAAAGGCCGGCGCCTTCGCCAGCCTGCGCGACGCGCTGATCGACGATTGCACCCTGGCGCGCCAGATCAAGAACGCCGGTTACCGCACCTGGGTCGGCCTGAGCCGCGGCGTGGTCAGCCTGCGGCCCTACGGCAATCTGGGCTCGATCCATGAGATGGTGGCGCGCTCCGCCTTCACCCAGCTGTACTACTCCAATCTGCTGCTGCTGCTGGTCACCCTGATCTTCGCCGCCGCTTACTGGCTGCCGCTGGCAGCGTTGTTCGTCCCCGGTGTGCAGGGCCTCGCCGCCGCCGCCCTGCTGGCGATGGCCCTGGCTTACTGGCCGACCCTGCGCTACTACGGCATGTCGCCGCTGTGGCTGCTGCTGACGCCGCTGGGCGCCACCCTGTACCTGGCGATGACCTGGAGTTCCGCCATCCGCTACTGGCGCGGCACACGCTCGCGCTGGAAGGGCCGCGTCTATGCCACCGGCGCCGAAAACAGCGAACCCACTCATACCGGCATAAAGAGCTGACGCCGACGTCAGCTTGCCCTCATGCACGCCACATCGAACAATCTGGATTTCCCCCTCCGAGGCAGCAACAAGAGCGAATGGACATGAATCGCGAACAATTCGGCATCAGCGGCATCTCGGTCTTCGTCCCTCCCTACCGCGTCGATCTGCAGGACTGGTGCGGCTGGACCGGCAATGCCTGGGACAAGATCAGCGCCGTGGTCGGCCACAGCTTCCGCATGGCCGGCCCCGAGGACAGCGTCTACACCATGGCCGCCGAGGCGGTGCTCAAGCTGATCCTCGATTACCAGGTCGATCCGGCGCGCATCGGTTATCTGGCCCTGGCCACCGAATCCAGTTCCGACAATGCCGTCGGCGCCGTCATCGTGCGTGGCCTGGTCGACCAGGCCCTGGCCGTGCGCGGCCGGCCGCCGCTGTCGCGTTATTGCGAAGTGCCGGAGTTCAAGCAGGCCTGCATAGCCGGCCTCTACGGCGTCAAAGGCGCCATGCGCTACCTGGCCTATGACGGCGAGGGCCGCCAGGCCATCGTCGTTTCCGCCGACATCGCCGAATACGACCGCGGCAGCACCGGCGAGCCGACCCAGGGCGCCGGCGCGGTGGCCATGCTGGTCGATCGCGATCCGCAGCTGCTGGCGTTGGACCTGCACACCTCCGGCAGTTCCTCCAGCTATCGCATCGCCGACTTCCGCAAGCCCTTCCTGCGCTTCAACGGCCAGACCCCGGGCGCCAACGGCCGCCTGCGCGACTTCCCGGTGTTCAACGGCAAGTACTCCACCGCCTGCTACCTCGACGAAGTGGTCTGCGCCTTCGACGCCCTGTTCCTGCGCCGCGACGGCAAGCGCGCCGCCTTCCTGCGCAGCCTTACCGCCGGCTTCATGCACCGCCCCTATCACCACATGCCGGTCAGCGCCTGGACCATGGCCTACCTGTTCGCCATGGGCGCGGACGGTGGTGAAGAGCATGAGGAACTGGGCGGCTACTGTAAGGCTGCCGGCGTCGAGTTGAAGCAGTTGCTGGCCGAGATGGCGCTGCGTCCTTCCCTGGTCGACAAGGTCATCAGCGGCCACCCGCCGGAAGAGCCGTATCCGCTCACCGCACAGGTGATGAAGTCCTTCCGCAAGAGTCCCCGCTACAAGGAAGTAGTGGAAGGCAAGCTGCGCCTCGGTGCCGCCGCCATGATGCACATGGGCAATCTCTACACCGCCGCGCTGCCGGCCTGGATGGCCGCCGGCCTGGAAGAAGCCCAGTCCCAGCCAGCGGAGCTGAACGGCCACAAGCTGCTGCTGGTCGGCTACGGCAGCGGTGACGCCGCCGAAACCGTGGTCGCCAAGGTCATGCCGAACTGGCGTGCCGCCGCCGCCAAGATCGGCCTGGCCAAAGCACAAGACAACGCCGTCACGGTCGGCCAGGACGACTACGCCCGCCTGCATGCCGCGCAATGGCCGCAGGAAGCGCAGATCCCGCAGCGCCCGGGCTTCACCATCGAGCGCGTCGGCAAATCACACGATGCCAAGTTCTACGACCTGGGTCTCGAGTACTACCGCTACCGCGCCTGAGTTGTGAATTGAAAAAGCCGCCGCGCTTCATCGAAGCGCGGCGGCTTTTTGTTTACGGCCTATTCCGTTTCCAGTCCTCAACAAAGAACCAGTCATCGTAGCCCGGGAAGCGCTGTGCGCTTCCCGGGCTACGGTACAGCTCAGTACGCCAGCGTAAAGCGCTGCCGGACGTGCTGCGGCTTCTCCACTTCGTCGATCATCGCCACCGCATAGTCTTCCGCCGAGATCTTGCTGTCACCCTTGGCATCCGCAACCAGCTGATCCCCGCCCAGCCGGAACTTGCCGGTGCGCTCGCCGGGGGTGATGACGGCCGCCGGGCTCAGGTAGGTCCAGTCCAGGTCCGCCTTGCGATACACCTTCAGCGCCTCGCGGTGCGCCAGCGCAGGCGCCTTGTAGGCGGCGGGGAAGTTAGGCGCATCCACCATTTGCAGGCCCGGCGCGACTTCCAAGCTGCCGGCGCCGCCGACCACCAGCAGGCGCGGCGCGCCCGACTGCTTGACGCCCTGGATCTGCGCCTCGGTGGCGCGCAGCAGCCCTTCCTGGTCGGCAGTGCTGATGGCGCTGATCACCACATCCTGCCCAGCCGTGACGCGCGCCACCGAAGCCGCGTCGGACGCATCGCCCGCCACTTCCTTCAGCTTGCCGTGCTTCGCCGCCAGCTTGCCGGGGGTGCGCACCACTGCCGTCACTTCGTGTCCGCGGGCCAGGGCTTCCTGGGCGATGCGGCTGCCGATCATGCCACCGGCGCCAAACAATGCGATTTTCATGTCCTGCTCCTTGCGTACAAAGACGCTGTAGTTGATGGCACCATCATGCGCCCGCGGATTGATCGAATAAATGGCCTTATCTGTAAAATAAAGTTCGCAAAATAGATACAATTAGTTGATGAGCCAAAAGCGCGGCGAACTGAAACGGCTGGCGGTCTTCGTCGCGGTGGCGGAAGGCGGCGGCTTCACCGCGGCGGCCGAGCGCCTCGGCACCACCAAGGCCATGGTCAGCGCCCAGGTGCGCCAGCTCGAGGCCGAGCTGGGCGCCACCCTGTTCACTCGCACCACCCGCCGGGTGGCGCTGACCGAGGCAGGGCAGCAGCTTCACGGCGAATGCACGCCCCTGCTGCGCGAGCTGGAGGCGGCGCTGGATCGGGTCGGCAGCAGCAGCGGCGGCGAGCTGCGCGGCACCCTGCGCCTCACCGCCGCCCACGATGTGCTGACCAGCACCTACGCCTCCCGGCTGACGCGCTTCGCGGCACTGCATCCGTCACTGCATCTGGATCTGGTGGCAACCGACCAGGTGATCGACCTGGTCGGCGAGGGCATCGATCTCGCCATCCGCGGCGGCTGGCTGCGCGATTCCTCCCTGCGCGCCACCCGGATCGACGAGTTCGAGCAATACGTTTGCGCCGCGCCGTCCTACCTGGCGGCGCATGGCATGCCGCGCCAGCCGCAGGATCTGTCGGCGCATCGCTGGGTCACGCTGAGTCTGCTGCGTTCGCCGCTGACCTGGAGCTTCAGCCACCGCAACGGCACACGCCGCACTGTGCGTATGCAGGCAGCGGCCCGCGCCAACGCGCCGGGAGCAGTCCAGGCCCTGGTGCGGGAAGGGCTGGGCCTGTCGATCCTGGCCAGCTTCGCCGTGGAGCAGGACCTGGCGCAGGGGCGCCTGGTGCGCCTGCTCGGCGACTGGTCCCTGCCGCGCGTCGGCCTCCATGCGGTCTATCCTGCCGCCCGGCACGTGCCGGCCAAGGTGCGCGCCCTGGTGGATTTCCTGCGCGAGCCGCAGGCGCCGCTGCGCCGGAAGGCCTGAGAAGCCGCCATATAACTAAATGTCACTTGGACCTGTTCGTTTAGTACTTCTCCGCGAGAGTTGCGCTCTATAGTCTTGACGGCACAAGGGCATTCGCACTCAAGCGCGCCGCCGTTGCCGGAACGGGGCGCAGCAAAGAGGCGTTGCCATCCGCATCGATTCTCAGGAGGAATACGAAATGTCTGACGAAGTACTGGAGGGCAGCTTGGCCTCTATTGACGAGGAACATGCGCAGGCCGAGAACGGCGCGCAGGGCGATGCGTCCGAAGTGCTGGCCCAGGCGCGGCAGCACGCCGCTGCGCAGGGCCTGGCTTATGCCGGCGGCATCGCGCCGCGGCAGGCCTGGGCGCTGTTTTCGTCCGGCGCCGCGGCCCTGGTCGATGTGCGCAGCGCCGAGGAGCGCAAGTTCGTGGGGCAGGTGCCGGACAGCCAGCACGTAGCCTGGGCCACCGGCACTGCGCTGACGCGCAATCCGCGCTTCGCCCGCGAAGTGGAAGCCAAGATCAAGGATAAGAGCGCGCTGCTGCTGCTGCTGTGCCGCAGCGGCAAACGTTCCGCGGCGGCGGCGGAAGTGCTGGCCAAGGCCGGCTATACCAATGTGTTCAACGTCCTCGAAGGCTTCGAGGGCGAGATCGACCAGCAACAGCAGCGCGGCAAGGCCGATGGCTGGCGCTATCACGGCCTGCCCTGGGTGCAGGATTGAGCAGCGTCCGGCATAAGCGCCCGACATAACTACCCGACATAAGCGCTCCACATAACTGTTTGGTCGACCCCGAGCGCCAAGCTAGTCCGGATTGGAAGCCAAAACCACTTTGGCTATGACGAAATAATATTTTCTTCTTAGCTCGAATCATCTGATACTTTGGCACGGCCCCACTCTGCCGGGCCGCGTGGAGAAGTACGCCGCATGAAAAATGCCGACACCGCTTCTCCTGCCAAGGCTGGAGCGCCGATCCGCTGGGACCTTGAAAGTGTGGTGGCGGGCTTGCGCGAAGTGCGGGCGCGCTGGCGCGCCGCGCAGCATCGCAGCGTCGAGCCCGGCGGCCGCGAGTTTCCCTCACGCGATGCGCTGATTGCCATTTCCAATGCCTTGCGCGGCGCCTTGTTCCCGCTGCGGCTCGGTCCCTCGCATGTGCGGCAGGAAGGCGAGGACCACTACGTCGGCTACACCCTCGACACCACGCTCAACGCCTTGCTCGAACAGGTGCGCCTGGAGCTGCGCTACACCGCCCGCCATGACGGTCTCACCGCGACCCAGGTGGAGGAGCGTGCGGTGCAGATCGTGCGCGACTTCGCCAATGCGCTGCCCGGCCTGCGCGCCCTGCTCGATACCGATGTGGAAGCCGCCTTCCGCGGCGATCCGGCGGCGCGCAGCGTCGACGAAGTGCTGCTGTGCTACCCCGGCATCCTGGCGATGATCAACCACCGCCTCGCGCACAAGTTGTATGAGCTGGAACTGCCGTTACTGGCGCGTATCATCGCCGAGATCGCCCACTCGGAAACCGGCATCGACATCCACCCGGGCGCGCGCATCGGCGCCAGCTTCTTCATCGACCACGGCACCGGCGTGGTGATCGGCGAGACCGCGGTGATCGGCGAGCGCGTGCGCCTCTACCAGGCGGTGACGCTCGGCGCCAAGCGCTTCCCCAGCGACGGCAGCGGCGGCCTGCAGAAGGGCCTGCCGCGCCATCCGGTGGTGGAGGACGATGTCGTCATCTATGCCGGCGCCACCATTCTCGGCCGCGTCACCATCGGCCACGGCTCCACCATCGGCGGCAACATCTGGCTGACGCGCAGCGTGCCGCCGGGCAGCAACATCACCCAGGCCAGCTCGCAGCACGAAATCGTCGATCCGCAGCCAGGTACCTGAAAGTACCGCTTCAAACCAGAATCACCACCCCCGCACACTGTCCGCAACAGGAGCCAAGCAGATGGCCGACAAGGAACAAGCAAAACTGGCGTTGGGCGATGTCGCCGCACGCCAGCTTGCCAATGCCACCAAGACTGTTCCGCAGCTTTCCACCATCTCGCCGCGCTGGCTGACGCACCTGCTGCAGTGGCTGCCGGTGGAAGCCGGCATCTACCGCGTCAACAAGGTCAAGAACCCGGGCGATGTGCTGGTCGCCTGCTCGCGCCAGAACGAGGAGCAGGAGTTGCCGCAGGTGTTCGTCGATTACGAGGAACAGCCGCGCGAGTACTACCTCAACTCGGTGGCGACGGTGCTGGATGTGCATACCCGCATCGCCGACCTCTACAGCAGCCCGCACGACCAGACCCGCGAGCAACTGCGCCTGACCATCGAGACCATCAAGGAGCGGCAGGAAAGCGAGCTGATCAACAATCCGGAATACGGCCTGCTGGCCAGCGTGCATGACGACCAGCGCATCGCCACGCTGGGCGGCGCGCCGACCCCAGACGATCTCGACGACCTGATCAGCAAGGTGTGGAAGGAGCCGGCGTTCTTCCTGACCCATCCCCTGGCCATCGCCGCCTTCGGCCGCGAGTGCACCCGCCGCGGCGTGCCGCCGCCGACGGTGAGCCTGTTCGGCTCGCAGTTCCTGACCTGGCGTGGCCTGCCGCTGATCCCTTCGGACAAGGTGCCGGTGACCGACGGCAAGACCAAGATCCTGCTGCTGCGCGTAGGCGAGAAGCGCCAGGGCGTGGTCGGCCTGTTCCAGCCGGGCCTGGCCGGTGAGCAGGCGCCGGGCCTGTCGGTGCGCTTCATGGGCATCAACCGCCAGGCGATCGGTTCCTACCTGATCTCGCTGTACTGCTCGCTGGCGGTGCTGACGGACGATGCGCTTGCCGTGCTCGATGAGGTGGAAGTCGGCAAGTACCATGACTACCCCGACACCTACAAGTAGCAGTCCGGTGACGCCGGCACCGGCTTTGCCGGCTGGCCTGCCCGACGAAGCGACCCTGGCGCGGCTGGCGGGAGAGTTCTTCGCCGCGCTGCCCGGCGCGTCCGGGCCCGCTCTAGTGGCTCCGGCCTACGCGCCGCAGGCCGTGCCGCCTTCGGCCGCGCTGAGCGCGCCGTCGCTGGCGCCCGGCTTGGGCGCGCAGCCCTCCGTGCCCTCCGCTTCGTCGGCGCCCAGCGCGCCGCGCCTGCCGTGGACCGAATCGCTGAGCCGGCCCGAGGCTTTCGGCACCGCGATTCCGCGCCTCGGTCCGCAACCGCCAGATCCACCGGCCTCACCGGTGGCGGAGCCGGGCGTGCCTTATTACCTGAGTCCCGGCTTCAGCTCGGGCCTGGCCTCTGCGCAGACACCGCAAGCCACGCCGCCCGCATCGCCGCAGGCTGCCGGCGCGCAGTTGCCGGGCGAGGGCGCCCAGCCTTCCGTGCCCGCGGCCACCGCGGCGCCGGATGCGCCGCGCGTGCCGTTCAGCGAATCCTTGGGTGCGCCGCCGCTGTTCGGCACGGCCATTCCGAAAGTGGGTCCGCAAGTCGGTTCAGCGCGGCCGGACCTGCCGGCGACGCCGGTGTCGGTGCCGAGCACGCCGTACTATTTCCTGGGCGAGTCGAGCGCCTATCCCTCCACTGCGGCGCAAGCATCGCCGCCCGGCGCACAGGAGGATCGGGTGATCCCGCAATCGCACGGCCTGCCGGGCGAGGCGGACCTGCAACAGTTGCTGCGATCGATCCTGCGTAACGATGCCGCGCCCGCGGCGCCTGCCGCTTCGGCACCGGCGGCGCCGGGTGCCGGTACGGGTCAATATTATTTTGTCGACTCCTTAGCGCCGCAGGCTGGCGGTGCAGCGGTTCCAGCGGTGCCGGCCTCGGCCCACCCCGCCTTCGATGTGCAGGCGATCCGGCGCGACTTCCCGATCCTGGCCGAGCGCGTCAACGGCCGACCGCTGATCTGGTTCGACAACGCTGCCACCACGCATAAGCCGCAGGCGGTGATCGACCGCCTGGCGTATTTCTACGCCCACGAGAATTCCAACATCCACCGCGCCGCGCACGAGCTGGCGGCGCGGGCCACCGATGCCTACGAGGGCGCGCGCAGCAAGGTGGCGCGTTTCCTCGGCGCCGGCTCGGCGGAAGAGATCGTGTTCGTGCGCGGCGCCACCGAGGCGATCAACCTGGTGGCGAAAAGCTGGGGCACGCAGAACGTGCATGCCGGCGACGAGATCATCGTCACCTGGCTGGAGCACCACGCCAACATCGTGCCCTGGCAACAGCTGGCGGCGGAAACCGGCGCCAAGTTGCGCGTGGTGCCGGTGGACAACGACGGCCAGGTGCTGCTCGACGAATACCAGAAGCTGCTCAGCGACCGCACCAAGCTGGTGGCCTTCACCCAGGTCTCCAACGCGCTGGGCACGGTGACGCCGGCGCGCGAGATGGTGGAGATGGCGCATCGCGTCGGCGCCCTGGCCCTGGTCGACGGCGCCCAGGCGGTGTCTCATATGCGCGTCAACGTGCAGGCGCTGGATGCCGACTTCTACGTCTTCTCCGGCCACAAGGTTTTCGCCCCCACCGGCATCGGCGTGGTCTACGGCAAGTCTGCCCTGCTCAATGCCATGCCGCCCTGGCAGGGCGGCGGCAATATGATCGCCGACGTCACCTTCGAGAAATCGACGTTCCAGAAAGCGCCCTCGCGCTTCGAGGCCGGCACCGGCAACATCGCCGATGCGGTCGGCCTCGGCGCCGCCATCGATTACATCGAGCGGATCGGCATGGAGAACATCGCGCACTACGAGCACGGCCTGCTGGTCTACGCCACCCAGGCCATGTGCACGGTCCCCGGCTTGTGCCTGATCGGCACCGCCAAGGACAAGGCCAGCGTGCTGTCCTTTGTGCTGGACGGCTATCGCCCGGAAGATGTGGGCAGCGCCCTCAACCGCGAAGGCATCGCAGTCCGCTCCGGTCACCATTGCGCCCAGCCGATCCTGCGCCGCTTCGGCCACGAAGCCACCGTGCGTCCCTCACTGGCGTTCTACAACACCTGCGAGGAAGTGGATGTGATGGTCGCGGCATTACATCGCCTGGCGCGCGCCAACCGGAAGTGAGTCCCGGGCTGGCTGAATAACGCGCGGCCCGCACGATCCGATAATGATCGTTCCCCTCTCCCGCCTGCGGGAGAGGGCAGTCGCACCAATGAAGCAGCTCTCTCACATGCAAGCGGGCTAGCGCAGCGCCTTCAAGAAATTCAGGCTTCCACTTCTGCGTGGCGCTCCTCGAGCAGGCCGTCGCTTATTGCCAGCTGCAGGATCTGCTGCGTCTCCTCTTCCACGCTGAGCAAGCGCGTATCGATGCGCAGCTCCGGCCGTTCCGGCGCCTCGTAAGGCGCATCGATACCCGGAAGATTCCTGACTGCACCCAGCCGTGCCTGCCGGTACAACCCTTTCGGATCGCGCCGTTCGCATTCCGCCAGCGGCGTGGCGACATGGATCTCGTAGAAGCTGCCGAACTGCTGCACGCGCGCCCTTGCATCGGCGCGCGCCACCCGGAAAGGCGCAATGGCTGCGACGATGCAGACGCCGCCGTGGCGCGTCACTTCGCCGGCGACATAGCCGATGCGGCGAATGTTCAGCTCACGGTCGGCGCGGGAGAAGGTCAGGCCCGAGGACAGCATCTCGCGCACCACGTCGCCGTCCAGCACCGTCACCGAACGCCCGCATTCGGCTACCAGCAGCTGCTGCAGCCGGGTGGCGATGGTGGTCTTGCCTGCGGCGGCCAGGCCGGTCAGGAAGAGGGTGAAGCCTCGATGCGGATAGGTGCTCATGCGATGGTGGCCATGGGAAGTCGCCCATGGTAGGAACGCGATGCCCCTCGCATAAGCCTTATGGTTATATCTTCTGGTGCTGAGGCTGCGGCCGGGTTCTTTCGGCGGCCCGTTGCGGAAATCCGGCGCGCGGCTGTTGACTTGCAAGTGATAATCATTATCATCAATGCATGCTCCAGCCAGAACCCCTCAGCACTGCGCCTCCACCCACACCGCAGCGGCCTCCGGCCGATGCGCGGCAACTGGATAGCCAATCGCTGTTTGGTGCTGCGCGCGAGCTGCTGATCCAGCACAACGGCGCGCTGTACCGCCTGCGCATGACCCGCGCCGGGAAACTGATACTGACCAAGTAAGCGCTTATCCACGGATAAGCGCTAAACGCACAGCGCTAAGCCAGCCACCTGCGGGGAGCCAGCCGGCGCGATCCACACGATCGCACAGCCCCACCCAGGAGGAAGGCCCATGCAGCAGATCCTAGATCCGGACCAGCATTTCCAGTTGGTGCAGCCGGGACGCAGACAGGCGATTTTCGATGCCGAAAGCCTGCTGCTCGATCCCACCCGCGGCGTGCAGCACAGCCTGCGCTGCGCTCTCTACGACGTCGGCCACAAGCTGCCGGCGGATGCATTCAGGCATTGGTCGCTGCGCACGCCGCTGCGCGATGCCTTCGCCATCCTGATGCAGAGCCAGGATGCGCTGAGCATTGGCGAAGCCTGCGCGCGCTACTTCCATCACTTCGACGAGACCGGCGGCTATCTTTGCACCTTGCGTCCGGGCAGCCTGCAACTGCTGTTCCGCCTTGCGGCCGAATGGCGCGTGGAGTTGCATTACCTGACGCATATCGGTGCGGACGCCGCCTCGCGCCTGCTCGATGTCTACGGCCTGCAGCACTTTCCGCGTTCCATCATCACCCCCGAGCAGCAGTGTGCGCCGGGCATCCGCCTGCCGCTGATGGAGCACCTGATCGAAAACAGCGGCCAGCCGCCCTCGTCGTGGCTGCTGCTCAGCGATCATCCCTGCGAGCTGCTGGCGGCGCAGCGCCTGCACCTGCGCTCGATCGCGCTGGGCTACGGCCGTGCGCCGCTGCCGACGCTGTGCGAGCTGCGCCCCAGCGCCATCGCTGCTAGCGTCGCCGACGTCTCGGCTTGCCTCGGCAGCTTCCTGCATGCCCCGGTAGCGGAAGGCCAGCGTGTTCACTGAGCGGCTGTCCGCCGGCGGCCCCGGCGACCCCAGCGACGAATTCCTGCCGCGGCCGCTGCGCTTCGTCGAGCGCCAGCAGGAGCGCGCGGGCAGCGCATCCTCCGGCGGCTGCAGCCGCGCCGAGGCCACGCTGGCGGCCCTGCATGCCGATGGCGCCGGCTGGCCCGGCACCTGGATGGCCTTGCGCGAATGGTTCGGCAGCCTGCGGCGATCCATTGCAGCAGCGCCCCATCCTTGCGGAGATTGTCCGCACCGGCCGATCAGCGCTGAATGCGGCGCCCTGCTGTACCAGCTGGCACGCCTTGGCGATGCGCGCCTGGTCGTGACGCTGGGGGCAGGGGATGCCGCCGCCACCATCTGGCTGGCCTGCGCCATGCGTGCCAATCACCGCCACGCCGGCGACCGCGGCATCATCGCCTGCGAGCCCACCCATCGACTGGCGCACCTGGCACGTTGCCGCCTGCGCGCCGCCGGCGTCTCACGCTATGTCGATCTGCGCGAAGGCCAGCCCGAGCAGGCACTGTCGCGCATCGAGCAGCCGGTGGATTGCCTGCTGCTCAACGGCTATCCGGCACTGATGATGCCGGTCCTCAAGCAGTTGCAGGAACGGCTGCGGCCCGGCGCCGTGGTGATCGCGCTGCGCCCGAAGGGTGAGCGCAACGCCTACGCGGGATACCTGCGCTATGTGCGCGATCCCGGCGGCAGCTTCACCTCCATTGCGTTGCCGTACCTGGAAAGCATGGAGCTGTCCGTGCGGAAATGAGGCCCCGGCGCCCCGCCAATCGGCAGGGGCGGCATCGAGATCCGGAAAGTGTCCCGTTTGCGCCTCACCTGCTGTCGCGTTTTTCGCCTGCCGACTGTTTCCTTCCGAGCACACTGTCGAAAAGTGTGCGAAATGCCTACATTCAGAGTCGCGTTACAGCTGAATCATGGGGCTGGAGGGTGCCGCGCGGGTGGCCTGCTCCGGTGGATTCCAATAACGAACATTCGGTGCGAGGAGAGAGAATCAAATGAACATCATCAGAATCATTGCGGCCGTTGCCCTGGCTTCCGTTGCTGGCAGCAGCTTCGCCGCGGCGCCGCAGCTCAGGGCCAGCGAGAGTGTCACCATCAATGCCCCGGTGTCGGCAGTGTGGGACAAGGTCAAGAGTTTCGATGGCCTCAACAACTGGCATCCGGCCGTGGCCAAGGACGAAATCGTTGAAGGCAGGAACGATGAGGCCGGCGCGGTCCGCCTGCTGACGCTGAAGGACGGCGGCACCATCAAGGAGAAGCTGCTGCGCTTCAGCGACACCAAGCACAGTTTCAAGTACGCCATCCTCGAAGGCGTGCTTCCGGTGAGCAGCTATACCTCGACCCTGGTGGTGACGCCTGCCGGCAAGAGCGCCTCGAAAGTCACATGGTCAGGCTCGTTCAAGCGCAAGGACACCGGCGACAAGCCCGCGGACAATGCCGACGACAAGACTGCGACGACCACTATCAGCAGTGTTTATCGTGGCGGCCTGGATAACCTGAAAACGCTGGTCGAGGGAAAGTAGTTGCGACTGGCAGAGAAAAAGGCCTGATGGCGGGCCTTTTTCTCTCGTCTGTGCGGCGTTACTTGGGCAGCTTCTTCCTATCGCGTGAGGAAAGCACTCGGGAGCGTAATAACCGCTCCCCGCGCATGACGAACAAGATGAAGACGCGATCTTCGTCATGCCGATAAAAAACCCGGCAGGGCGGCTCGACGATTTGCCTGTACCGCCAGCCTTTCAGCTCTGCTGGCTTTGAGCCACTCTTCGGATGGTCCGCAAGCTGTTCTACGTGGCTAAAAACCCTTTGGACGAGTTGTCTTGCAGCCTCTGGATTGTCCAGCGCTATGTAATCGGCAATGGCGTCCAGGTCGCTTAGTGCCGGCTCCGTCCAGATTACTTCAGCCATCGAGCCATGCGTTGCTTGGCCTGAGCGTGCGTGACGGTGCGGCCTTCCTCGATTGCCTTCTCGCCGCGGGCAATCCCTTCAAGCAGACCCATACGCCGCTGCAACGTTTCGTAGGTCTCGACATCCACCAGGTACGCGCTGGGCAAACCGTGCTGGGTGATCAATATCGGCTGCCTGTCTCGCTCCAGTTCGGAGAGGAGTTCAGTTGCCTGCCGCTTCAGGGTTGTTACGAGTTCGGTGCGCATGAAGTGATACTAGAGTAGCACTTGATGGATTACAAGCCAGCGCGCAGGAAGCGGCAGCAACCGACCCTACGCGTGGCCGGGTTGTTGCAGCTCTGCGCCGCCGCCATGGAAGAGCGCATTGCATCGAATTCGAACGACGCGACAACTCTTGCTTCAGATGTGCCCCGGCCGATCCCACTCCACCGGCCGCGGCGGCGGCGAGCGCACGCCTTTGCGCGCATGCATCACCAGCTTCGCCTGCCGCGTCCACAGCTTGAGCTGGGCGGCGACATAGGCCGGGTTGTTGAACAGGTGCGCCTGCGAGGCCAGGCCGCCGAGCAGGCAGCTGAATTGCAGGAACACCGCCTTGAGGTCTTCGCGCGTGCCGGGCGCAGGCATGAAGTAGTGCTCTACCGCCGGCTCGAACACTTTGCTCACCCGCAGCAGCATGCCGCGCAGGGCTTCGGCCAGCACCGCATCGCGCTGGCTGGCCACCAGCAGCTCGGTATAGGCGCGGTATAGCGGCGTGGCGAACAGCTGCTCCCAGGTCGCCTTGACCAGCATCTCCAGCCGATTGTCCTCGTCCCCTACCGACAGCAGCACCGCGCCGAGGGTGCGGTAGCTGCTGCGCAGCAGGTCGTCCGCCGCGTCGAGGATCAGGGCCTGCTTGTTGGGGTAGTGGTGCACCTGGGCGCCGCGCGAGACACCGGCACGGCGCACGATGGAACTGAGCGTGCTGCCGGCATAGCCGTCCTCGGCCAGGCTCTCCAGGGTGGCGGCAAGCAGGCGCCGGCGCATGGCATCGCTGCGCTCGGCCTGAGTGCGCCGGGCCGGGGCGGGGACTGCGCTCATGGGAACACTTGCTCGGGCTGGCATGGTCTTACTATGATACAGTCCAGACTGTATGTAAATAATTCAATCGATAACGGATGGAGCCCGCATGATCCCCAGAACCCTGTTCAGCCCCGAGCACGAAGATTTCCGCAAGACGGTACGGCGCTTCATCGCAGAGGAAATCATGCCGCATCATGGGCGCTGGGAAGAGCAGCAGCACGTCGACCGCGCCATCTGGAACCGCGCCGGCGAACTGGGCTTCCTCTGCAACACCATGCCGGAGCAGTACGGCGGCGCCGGCACCGACCGGCTCTACAGCGTGATCCTGATGGAGGAGCTGTCCTCCGCCGGAGCCTCCGGCATCGGCTTCAACCTGCACACCGATATCGTCGCCAACTACATCAACAATTTCGGCAACGAGGCACAGAAGAAGCAATGGCTGCCGAAGATGGCAACCGGCGAACTGATCGGCGCCATCGCCATGACCGAGCCCGGCACCGGCTCCGACCTGCAGGGCGTCAAGACCCGCGCGGTGAAGGACGGCGACGACTACATCATCAATGGCTCCAAGATCTTCATCACCAACGGCTACCTGTGCGACCTGGTGGTGGTGGTGGCCAAGACCGGCGACAGCGGCGAGGGCGCCAAGGACATGTCGCTGATCGTGGTCGAAGCCGACCGCGCCGGCTTCAGCAAGGGCAAGCCGCTGAAGAAAGTCGGCATGCACGCGCAGGACACCTGCGAGCTGTTCTTCAAGGACGTGCGCGTGCCGCAGTCCAACCTGCTCGGCCCCAAGGAAGGCATGGGCTTCATCATGCTGATGCAGGAACTGGCCTGGGAGCGGCTGATCATCGCCATCATCTCGGTGTCCGGCGCAGAAGCCGCGTTCAAGCACACCCTGGAATACACCCGCAACCGCAAGGTCTTCGGCAAGACCGTCGCCTCGTTCCAGAACTCGCGCTTCAAGCTGGCGGAGATGAAGGCCGAGATCGCCATCGGCCAGGTCTTCGTCGACCGTTGCATCGAGCAGGTGCTGAAGCGCAAGCTCGGCGTCGACGCCGCCGCCACCGCCAAGTACTGGTGCTCGGACATGATGTCGCGGGTCATCGACGAGTGCGTGCAGCTGCACGGCGGTTACGGCTACATGATGGAATACCCCATCGCCCACGCCTACATCGACAGCCGCGCCCAGCGCATCTACGGCGGCACCAACGAGATCATGAAGGAACTGATTTCGCGGACGCTATAGAAGACAGTGGCTAGTGATCAGTGATTAGTGGTCAGTGAAAACGCAAGAATCCAGACCCCTGATCTTTTACTAGCCACTAATCACTAACCACTAATCACTATTCTTCCCATGACCAACCCCCTCCTCGCCGGCATCCGCATCCTCGACCTCTCCCGCCTGCTGCCCGGCCCGTTCTGCACCCTCTACCTGGCCCAACTCGGCGCCGACGTGATCAAGATCGAGGAGCCCAATGGCGGCGACTACACGCGCAGCCTGTCGCCGGAATTGTTCGCCCAGGTCAACCGCGGCAAGAAGTCGATCACGCTGGACCTGCGCAAGGCCGAGGACGTGCAGCTGTTCCACCGCATGGTCGAGCAGAGCGACGTGGTGCTGGAATCGTTCCGTCCCGGCGTGATGGACAAGCTCGGCTGCGGTTACGACACGCTGAAGGCGCTCAATCCGCGCCTGGTCTACGCGGCGCTGACCGGCTACGGCCAGAGCGGTCCGTACCGCGACCGTCCGGGCCACGACATGAACTATTGCGGCTATGCCGGCGTGCTGGATCAGACCGGCACTGCCGACGGCGCGCCGGTGCCGTCGAACTTCCAGATCGCCGACCTCGCCGGCGGCGCGCTGACCTGCGCCATCGGCATCCTCGCCGCGGTGATCGGCGCCAAGGCCTCGGGGCAGGGCAGCATGGTCGACGTCGGCATGATGGACGGCACCCTGGCCCTGCAGGTGGTGCCGCTGGCCACCATCCGCACCCTCGGCAAGGCAGCGCCGCGCGGGCAGGACATGTTGTCCGGCGGCCTGCCCAATTACGCCATCTACGAGTGCGCCGACGGCAAGCACCTGGCCCTGGGCTCGCTCGAATCCAAGTTCTTTCACCGCGCCTGCGTCCTGGCGGGACGCCCCGACCTGCTGAAGAAGCCCTTGGCTCCCGGCAAGGCAGGCGAGGGCATGCGGCAGGAGCTGGTGGCCCTGTTCAAGAGCAAAACGCGCGACGAATGGGATGCGCTGCTGGCCAACGAGGACAGCTGCGCTTCCGGCATCCTCAGCCCGGACGAAGTGCTGCGCAACGAGCAGGTGCGGGCACGCGGCCTGGTCGAGACTGTCGGCGGCAAGCCGGCCTACGCCATGCCGATCCAGTTCTCCACGCCGCGGCTGGCGGTGGGTGAAAGCCCGGCCCTGGGCGCGCATAACGAGCAGGTGCTGGCCGAGTTCGGTTTGTCTCGCAGCTAGCGGTCCTGGCGGCGCTTCGCTGTTCCCCCTCGCCCCACCGGTGGGGCGAGGGGCGCTCCCTACGCTGAAGCACCTTGTTCGTGCCTGACAACACGAACCCGCGCAATCCTCAGTAAACTCCCGCCACCACTGGCAACCAGCGCCCGCCTGGCGCTTCCATCCCTTGCGCAAACCCATTCGCAAGCCTCCCTCGCACGGCGCGGCCACTCAACGCCCGCCTCAGCCCCCGCGACACGGTCTGGCCCGGGTGCTGTCCAAGCTCGGCGTCTGCTCGCGCAGCCAGGCCGAGGCCATGGTCCTGGCGGGCCGGGTCAGCGTCGGTGGGCGCATCGAGCGCAATCCGGAGCGTCCGACCCGGGCCGAAGGTGAGCGCATCGCCGTCGACGGCGTCGAAGTGCGGACGGCGGCCCGTGTCTACATCGCGCTGAACAAGCCGCGCAAGATCGTGGTCAGCGCCGCCGACGAGCGCGGCCGCGACACGGTCTATGGCCTGCTGGAAAACGCCGGCCTGCCCTGGATCGGCCCGGTAGGGCGCCTCGACCGCGCCAGCGAGGGCCTGCTCCTGCTCAGCAACGACACTGCCTGGGCGGCGGGCATCACCGACCCGGTGTCGCAGCTGGAAAAGACCTATCACGTCCAGGTGACCGGAATCCCCGACGCCGCTGCGCTGGCTGCCATGATCGCGGGAGTCAGCGACGAGGGCGAGCACCTGGCGGCACTGCGGGTCAGCCTGTTGCGCAGCGGCGATAAGAACGCCTGGCTGGAAGTGGTGCTCGACGAGGGCCGTAACCGCCACATCCGCCGGCTGCTGACCGCCCTGGGCCATGAGGTGTTGCGCCTGGTGCGGGTGGCGATTGGGCCGGTGATGCTTGGCGAGTTGCAGAAGGGCGCCTGGCGCCATCTGCAGCCGCAAGAGGTGGCGGCGCTGGGCGGAGTTGGCAAGCCAGGTATTGCGCCAGGGCGGTGAGAGCCTTGCGGCGACTTGATCGGCATGGGCAAGGCGGCCATGATCTAGGGAGCCTCTGATGAATCCCAAGCCCTGCTGCGGCTTGCCCTTTGACGCATGGTTGCGTTGCTCGCTCCTCATGTACATTCAACACATCGTCGCTCGCGCCTTGCCTAGCACAAAATGGGGGGCAACGGCAGGGCTTGGGATTAAGCAGAGGCTCCCCAAGCTAGGCGGCTTGAGCGCCACACAACAATACCGCCCAGGGGACGAATGACATGAACGGCTTGCTGCAACGCCTGCTGGACCGGAGCCTGGCTCTGAACCAGCGTGCCCTGGCGATTGCCGACAATGCCTTCGACTGGCTGTTCCTGCGCGAGATTCTGATCAAGTCCGGGCAGACGCCGTTCGGCATCATTTACAAGGGCGATCCGATGTCGGTGCGCTATTACGCGCTGCCCGAATCGCAGATCGAGCTGGCCGATGGCAGCGTCATGCCGGTGCAGCGCAAACAGCATGCGCTGCCGCTGCTGCTGGTGCCGCCGCTGGGCGTCACCACTGAGACCTTCGACCTGCTGCCGCAGCGCAGCCTGGTGCGCTACCTGGCGGCGCGCGGCTTCCGCACCTACCTGGTCGACTGGGGCACGCCGGAGCGGCGCCATGCCCACCTCGGCATGAAGGACTACGCCGGCACCATGATGGGCGAGGCCATCGCCGCGGTGCGCGCGCATTCCGGGGTGAAGGATATTTCGCTGATGGGCTGGTGCATGGGCGGCTTGCTGTGCCTGCTGCACACCGGCCTGACCCACGACAAGAACATCCGCAACCTGGTGGTGGTGGCCAGCCCGATCGACCTGCGCGGAGGCGGCATCGTCGCGCGCGCTGCCTCGGTGCTGAACACGCCGGCTCGGCTGATCCGCAAGTTCACCGGCTTCCGCCTGCATAACCTGGCGCCGATCAAGCTGCACGCGCCGGGCTGGCTGACCACGCTGGCCTTCAAGATGACCGACCCGGTCAGCAGCATCACCACCTACTGGGACCTGATCGCGCGCCTGTGGGACCGCGAGTTCGTCGAGCGCTACAGCACCACCTCGGACTACCTCAACAACATGCTGGACTACCCCGGCGGCGTGATCCAGGACATGGTGGTGAAGATGGCGGTGGACAACGACTTGGCCGGCGGCCGTGTCGAGTTCGGCGGCGCGGTGGCGGAGCTGGACCGCATCAAGGCCGCACTGCTGGCCTATGCCGGCGCCAACGACAGCCTGGTGCCGCCGGAGATCGCGCACAAGATCGTCGACATCGTCGCCAGCAAGGACAAGGAATTCCGCATTGCGCCCGGTGGCCACATGGGCGTGATCCTTGGCGGCAAGGCGCAGAAGGAAGTCTGGGCCGGCTCTGCCGACTGGCTGGCGCGGCGCTCGAAGTCGCGTTCGCGCGCGGCCGCCAAGCCCAGCCAGGCCGATGCTGACCTGCGCGCAGCGCTCCAGCAGCGCGATGCCGAAGACCCGATGCTGTAATCCCATCTCCCTCCCTGAGAGCGGGAGGGAGATGGGCTGGCTTCACTTCCCCTGGTTCTGCATCAACTGCTTGATCAGCTTCACCGGCGAGCTGCCGTAGCTGAGGAACTGCTCGTGGAAGCGCTTGAGGTCGAAGTTCGCGCCCTGTTCCTGCTTCAGCTTCTCGCGGAAGTCGTATATCTCCGAATAGCCGGAAAAGTAGCTGGCGAGCTGCACGCTGCTCAGCTGCACCCGGCGCCACTTGGCGCTGGCCTCTTCTTGCGACTGGAAGGCCTCATGCGTCAGCAGCCGGATCGCACCCTCGCGGCTCATGTCCTGCACATGCACGCTGTAGTCGAGGATGGTGTTGGTGACCGAGCGCAGGTTCCACTTCGAGTACATCAGCCAGGCTTCCGGCGTGTTCCCGCCGTAGCCGGACTCCAGCATCATGCGTTCGCTATACACCGCCCAGCCTTCGATCATGGCGCCGTTGCCGAAGATGCTCTTGATGCGGCTGGGCGAGCGGTTGGCGTAGATCAGCTGCACGTAGTGGCCGGGAATGGCCTCATGGATGATGAACACCGGCAGGATCCAGCGGTTGTATTCGCGCAGGAAGCTCTCGGCTCGCTCGGCGCTGTAGCTGTCCAGCGGCGTGACGTTGAAATAGGTCTTCGCCGTGGGATCGTAAGGGCCGGGCGCCTCGATGCCGGCGATGGCCACGCCCTGCTCGTAGGACGGCGTCTGCCGCACCTGCAGGGGCTTGCTCGGGTCGAGGTCGATCAGCTGGTGATCGGTGACCCACTGCTCCAGCACGGGGATCATCTGCTGCACCGTGCCGACGAAATTCTCGCGCGGCGCATGCTGCTCCGACATCTTGCCGATGAGCTGGCCGATCTTGTCGAAGCGGTCCGCCGGCTTCGGCGCATCCGCCATGTACTTCGGCCACAGCTGGTCGGCGAGCCCGTCCATGCGCGAGACCAGGCGTTCCTTCTCCAGCTTGGCGCGCCCATACAGCGCTTCGGCCGAACCGCCGGACTGGATGTCGTAGGCGAACTTGCGTTCGTACAGCTCGCGGCCGAGGCGGAAGGAGCGGGCCGTGCCGTCCTGTGCCAGCTGGCCGTCCAGAATCTTGAGCCAAGCGATGTAGTGCTGCATCGCGGTGCGCGCCGCGGCGATGCGGGTAACGAACTGTGCCCGCTCCGCCTTGGACAGGCCTGAGCCGGCGATCTGCTTCTCCAGGTCCGGGCCGAACACGTCGAGGGCGCCCTGGTTCTGGTCGATCGCCAGCTGCGTATGCTCGCGCGTCGGCTTGGCGATGTCGTGCTCGGCAGCGGCGTAGTAGGCCGGCACGCCGCGCAGGCGCTTTAGCACCGTGCGCAGGCGTTGGTCCAGCGGCGCGTATTCGGTGTTGAGCAACAGGGCGAAGGAGTCGGCGACGTTGTAGCCCGAAGGGTCCCACTGCCAGTCGCGCAGGCCGTCGAGGTGCCAGCGCTCGGACTCTAGCTCGTTCTGCAGCAGGGCCTGGTCGGTGCGGTGGGCGTCGTCCAGGGTTTCCGGCTTGTAGCTGCGCAGGCGCGCCAGCTGTCCGTCGAGGAAATGCAGTTCGGCGGCCCGCGATTTCGCATCCGGCACGATCAGCTTGTCCGCCACCTGGTAGTAACCCACGGCGATGGCCTGGTCCGGATGCAGCGGCCAGTAGGCCTTGAAGAAGCGGTCGCCGAATTCCTCCGCGAAAGCCTGGTCGGCGGCCTTTGCCGCCGGAGCGGCGTGGGCGACACCCTGGACCAGGGCGGCGGCGCCCAGCAGCAACAGGGCCAAATGACGTGGCAGGCGCATCATCGAATCTCTCCCGAAGTTTGGTGATCCCGCTCGGACCGGCGTGGTTCCGCGGTCCGGGGTTCGCATGGATTCAAGTTTACAACCAGTTCCCGGCGGAGCGGGACGGCGGGGCGTTACACTGTGCCCAGGGCGCCACAGGTTTACCGAGGGAAAACCGCACCATGCTGAGTTACGATTCCGGGTACTGGATGGAGATGTCGCTGCGCATCGGGCTGGCCCTGCTGGCCGGTGCCGCGGTCGGCGTCAACCGCGACCTGCACCGCAAGTCGATCGGGCTGCGCACGCTCGGCCTGGTCTCGGTGGGCGCCTGCCTGCTGGTGTTGACGGTGAGTCAGTACGCCTTGCAGCACGGCTTCAACAGCTCCGATGCCGCCAGCCGCGTGACCCAGGGCATCGTTTCCGGCATCGGCTTCCTCGGCGCCGGCGTGATCCTGCGCGGCCCCGACCAGATCCACGTTTACGGCCTCACCACCGCCGCGGCGATCCTGGTGGTGGCGGCGATGGGCATCGCCTGCGCCCTGGCGGCCTGGCCGATCCTGATCATCGGCTTTGTCGCGACCCTGTTTCTGTTGATCGTCTGCGGCCCGGTGGAGCATGCCATCCAGATGCGGATCGAAAAGCACGACGAGAAAATGGCGAACAAGATTTCGCCGGAGAAGAAGGTTTAGTTTCGCTTCTCCTGCTCAACGATACTGTTGCCCCACGACGCTGTCATCCCCCGACTACAACCTCGGGGGCAGGCTCTGAGTGCAGCGAAGGATCTGGCCGGATTCTTCGCTGCGCTCAGAATGACAAGACGGGCGGCAATCTCCGTCCATTTCAGAACAAGCCGTTGACGGGGACCTAGAACCCGTAGCGCTTGCCCAGTGCGCGCAAATCCGACAATTCCTTTTCGTGCTCGACCCGGCGCTGGTCGCTGACGCTGAGCTTGTTGATCACCGGGTTGAGCGGGCCGAGGATCGGGCTGAGGATAGGGGCAAGCGGATCGTCGGCGCCGAGCAGGTCGCCCAGCGGCAGACAGGCGTCGATGGCCAGGCCGCCGAAGGGGCCGGGCGGCACCTTGAACGAGGGCGCGTAGCCATTGGGCGGATTGACGAAGTCCAGGGCGTGGGCGATGTTGATCGAGCTGGCGCGCGCCCCCAGCGGCGCGAAGCCGAAGCGCCAGGCGATCATGTTGAGAATGGAGTTGGGATCGTACTGGTTATGGTCGACCACGCCGCGCCGTGCGCGCGGACTGATCAGCACGCAGGGCACGCGGCAGCCGAGGCGGCCGTCGTTGCCGGTGGCGGTGAATTCCTGCCCCGTCACCGGTGCATAGGGTGGCGGCACATGGTCGTAGAAGCCGCCCCACTCGTCGTAATTGATGATCATCAGCGTGGTGGCCCAGTGCGGGCCCTGGCGGATGGCGTTATAGACCTGGTTGAGGAAGGCTTGGCCGTCGCGCACATCGGCGTAGGGATGATCGTCGCGCGAAACGCCGATCAGCTCGTGCACGTCGGTGCCGACGTTGTCGACAAAGGTCAGGTCGGCCAGCTTGCCGCCGGCGACATCCGCGGCGAACTGGGTGAACTTCTTCGAGAAGCTCTTGTATTTGCTGCCCCATAGCGCGGTGTAGGACACGTCCTCGTAGTAGTAGGCGACGCTGTGCCCGGCGCCGAGCATGCGGTCCCACACCGTGGGCAGGGTTGAGATGGCGGTGGTATTGGTGACGCGGTCGGTCTGCCCCGCGTGCATGTAGAAGCGGTTGGGCGAGGTCGGCGCCAGGATGCCGCTGAAGTAACGGTCGCAGATGGTCCAGTTGTCGGCGCAGCCTTTGAAGAAAGGTAGGGCGGCCGCGGTGTAGTAGCCGATGGGGAAGGTGTCGCCCTTGGGCTGGGTCAGCAGGAAGCCGTCCATGGCGCCGTCGTTGATCTCGGTGCGCCCGCCTTCGTAGCTGTGATCGGGATCGGCCAGGAAGCAGTTCTGGTAGCGCGGCGCCAGATCGTGCGTCTGGTAGACCTTGCCGCTGCTGTCCTTGAAGCTCAGTCCGGCCTGCATGCCGTCGGCCCCCGGCACCCAGCCGAGGAAGTGATCGAAGGAGCGGTTCTCCATCATCACCACCACGATGTGGTCGATGCCGCAGGTCGCCGGATCGGGCAGGGCCGGCAGCACGCTGGCCTTGGTGCTGCCCGCAACCTGTGAATTCAGCGCCAAGCCGCCGACTGCCGCGGCCGCACCGGCGATGAAGCGCCGCCGGTCCGGGTTGATTCCGTCAGTCGGCGCGCCAGTGGGTGTGCCGCCCGGTGTGCCGGTGCCCTTGCCATGCTTGCGCGTCGTCATTGCAGACTCTCCCCATGCCGTGCCGGGCCGCTGGATTGCGGCGGTGCCCGGTCGTTCCGGCCTGCTGCGGAGCGGCAGCGGCCTGCGTCTGTGCGCACTGGATGAGATCGGGCGGCTTAGGGATTGTCACGCCGCTGTCATGTTTCCGCAATATTCAAAAACTGCTGCGGCGCAGCAAAAAATGAAGACGGGCTTGATTGCCGCGATGCTTCAGCTGTTCACGCCGCCGCAGCGCTGGTACCAGGCCTTCACCCTCTGCAACGAGAGGATGCGTTCCGCCACATCGCTGGTGCGGATTATTTCGTCGAGCTGGGCCACCACCGCGATGTCGCCGATGGTCTGTGCCTCACCGGTGAGAAAAGGACGGTCCTGCAGCATGGTGTCGAGATCCTGCACATGTTGCAGCAGCATCTTCACCACCTCGACCTTGGAGTAATTGCCCAAGCCCTGATTGCCGAGCTTCTTCGGATAACGGCGGCTCAGCACCAGTTTGACCACTGTGCGCTCCCAGCCCGGCCGCCCTGCGCAGACCAGGTCCAGCGCCTTTTCCATCGCCACCGGATCGAGCATGCGCAGGTACAGCTCGTAGAAGTACAGTGAGGTGCCGGCCCAGTCCTCCAGCAGGCGCGACTGCGCCAGCGCGCCGGGCTCGGCGGGGTAGAGCAGCTTGCCGGGATGCTTCTGGTCGAGAAAGCGGGCGATCAGCGCCGAGTCCTGCAGGCGCTCACCCTCGTAATCCAGCACGGGCAGCTTGCCGGCGGGGGACAGCTTGGCTGCCTGCAGCGCGCGCAGGCCGTTGTAATTGACTACCTGGTAGCCCAGGCCCTTGAACTCCAGGCAGCGCCGGATCTTGTTGCAGAACGGCGACATCACCCACTGGTGCAGGACGATTTCGGACACCGGCGCTCCCCTTGTTTTCGAAGTAGCCCCGGCGGCCGCCAGGGAGCCTCTGATGAATCCCAAGCCCTACCGTTGCCCCCCATTTTGCACCAGGCAAGGCGCGAGCGACGATGTGTACTGAATGTACATGAGGAGCGAGCAACGCAGCATGGCGCACAATGGGGGGCAACCCTACGGGCCGCTTGCCCTTTAACGCAGGGCGGCGTTGCTCGTCGCTCATGTACTTCGAGTACACCGCGCTCCTCGCACCTTGCCCTGCGTTAAAGGGCAAACCGCGGCAGGGCTTGGGATTCATCAGAGGCTCCCGAGGGGCATTACCCCGAATCCTACATCAACCCATGCGCGCGACCAGCTTCAGCGGCAGGTTGCGCATGGCGAAGCCCATCACCTTCCAGGGCCAGGCCGGCACGCAGGCCTCCACCTTTTCCTTCTCGATGGCGGCGACCAGGGCGCGACAGCCGGTGGCGGTGTCGACCATGAAGGGCGTCTTCTTCACCTTCTCGTTGATCTCGCTGCGGATGTAGCCCGGATACAGCGTCGTCACCTTGATCTTGGTGCGCATCAGGTCGGCGCGGATGCCCTCGGTCAGCGCCGCCACGCCGGCCTTGGTGGCGGCGTAGGTGGTGATATTGCCGGGCATGCCGCGCATGGCACTCATCGAGGAAATCATCACCAGGTGACCGTGTTGCTGCTGGCGGAAGATTTCCACCGCGGCCTCGCACTGCGCCAGCGCGGCGACGAAATTGGTTTCGGCGGTCTGGCGGTTGGCCCAGAAGTAGCCGGTGCCGACCGGCTTGCCCTTGCCGATGCCGGCGTTGACGATGATGCGGTCGAGGCCGCCGAACTCCTCGGCGAATTCGCGGAACACGGTGAAGACCTGGTCGTAGTCGTTGACGTCCAGCGGCTTGATCGAGACGCGGATAGCGGGATTGAGCATCAGCAATTCCTGCTTCAGCTGCTCCAGTCGCTCGATGCGTCGCGCGCACAGGGCCAAATCGCGGCCCTTTTTGGCGAACTCGCGGGCCATGCCGGCGCCGAGGCCGGAGCTGGCGCCGGTGATGAGGATGTTCTTGCGCATGTGCTTGCTTGAGCCTTTAACGATAGGTGATGAGTTTATGCCGCGCGCCCTCGAAGTGGGCGTGCTCGTTGAGCGTGCTGAGATAACGGGCGCGCTCGCTGTAAATGATCTTGGTCACGCCACAGTTGGCGAGCGTCAGGTTCAGGCGGTAGGCCTGGTGATCGGAGAACTGCAACAGCTCGCGGCAGATGGCGCTGATGACGCCGCCGGAAGTGAACACCAGTGCGGTCTTCGACGGGCCGAGAGACTGGATCAGCTCGGCCAACGCACGATTGCAACGCTCGCGGAACACCGTCCAGGACTCGCTGTAGTCTGCATCGTGACCGCCGTCGATCCAGCGTTCCATCGCCTTGCCGAACATTTCCTGGAACACGCGGCGCGGCTCCGGCATCTTCGCCAGCTCGGCCATCATCTCCTCGGGCCTGGCGAAGCGTGGCTCGAAGCGCACGATGATTTCGTCGTGATCGTATTCGCGGAAGCCTGGCACATGCTGCTGCTCCATGTGCAGGCCCATCGCTTCCAGGCAGCTTGCAGCGGTCTGGCGGTGACGCTGCATGCCGCCGGTCACTACGGCATCGACCTGGGGCACGCGGGTGCGCAACGCCTCGCCCAGCACGCGGCCCTGCTCGATGCCGGTCTTCGACAGCGCGTCGTAATTGGCCTGGCCGAAAGAAGCCTGGCCGTGACGGATGAGATAGATGGCGCCCATGGATCAGCCCTATTTCATGTAGCCGCGCTTTGCCAGCTCGATGCGCGCGATCAGGCCCTTGTGCACCTCGTCCGGCCCATCGGCCAGGCGCAGCGAGCGCGCCTGGATATAGAAGGCGGTGAGCGGCACGTCGCGCGAGACGCCGGCGCCGCCGTGGATCTGGATGGCATCGTCGACGATCTTCTGCAGCACGTTCGGCGCCACCACCTTGATGGCGGAGATCTCGGTCATGGCGTTGAGCGCGCCGACCTTGTCGATCTTCCAGGCCGCATGCAGCGTGAGCAGGCGCGCCTGGTCGATGGCGATGCGCGCCTCGGCCACGCGCTCGCGGTTGCCGCCGAGGTTGAGAATCGGCTTGCCGAAAGCGGTGCGCTTCATGCCGCGCGCGATCATCAGGTCCAGCGTCTGTTCGGCCGCGCCGATGCAGCGCATGCAGTGATGGATGCGGCCGGGGCCGAGGCGGCCCTGGGCGATCTCGAAGCCCTTGCCCGGCCCTGCAATGATGCTGGACAGCGGCACGCGCACGTCGGTGAAGTGCACTTCGCCGTGACCGTGCGGCTCGTCGTATTCGCCGAATACCGGCAGCATGCGCTTGATCTCCACGCCTGGCGCATCCAGCGGCACCAGCACCATCGAATGCTGGTGGTGGCGGTCCTTGGAGGCGTCCGGCGTCAACGCCATGAAGATGGCGATCTTCGCCCGCGGGTCGCCGATGCCGGAGGACCACCACTTCTTGCCGTTGAGCACCACCGTGTCGCCTTCGACCACGGCGGTGGCCTGCATATTGGTGGCGTCGGAGGAGGCGACATCCGGCTCGGTCATGCAGAATACCGAGCGCATTTCACCGGCCAGCAATGGCTTCAGCCAGCGCTCCTTCTGCTCTTCCGAGCCGTAGCGCCACAGCACTTCCATATTGCCGGTGTCGGGCGCATTGCAGTTGAAGATTTCCGGCGCCATCAAGCTGCGCCCGGTCTCTTCCGCCACCGGTGCGTATTCCAGGGTGCTGAGGCCGCCGCCGAGCTTGTCGTCGGGCAGGAACAGGTTCCACAGGCCTTCAGCTTTCGCCTTGGCCTTCAGCTCCTCCACCAGCGGCGGGATGGTCCATTCCTTCCACTCGCCGCCCCTGCGCGCGGCCAGGAGGCCCTCCCAATGCTGCTGCTCCACCGGCAGGATGTGCTGGCGCATGAAAGCCTTCACGCGCTTGACGATGTCTTTGGCCTTGGGGCTGGGCTCGAAATCCATGGGGTGCTCCTCCTGCGGGAGTGCACATCCTAGGCGCCTGGGGGTCAATCATGAAATGATCGTTTTTGATCGGGTGTTATGCGCGGGATTCATGGGCGATGCGCTGTCATCCGCCAAATCCCATTGTCATCCTGAGCGCAGCGAAGGATCTGGCTCCTGCGCAGGGCCAAATCCTTCGCTGCGCTCAGGATGACAGGGTGAGATTACGCAGCCGCCAGCAACGGCGGCTTCGCCACTGCCAGCGCCAATTCCGCCGGATGATCCTTCGCCCGCAGCACGCGCCCAAAGCGCTCACGCGAGTAGGCGTTGGTGTAAGCGCCTTCGCTCCAGGCCAGCTTGCCGGCGATCATCACCTGCGTCACCACGCCCTGCGGCCGGTTCACCAGCTGCTCGCAGTCGAAGATGTCGCGGCGGATGTATTCGATGGTGCTTTCCGGCTGCCACTGCTGCAGCACCTGCGGATCGACCACACACAGATCGGCCTGCATCCCGGGCATCAGGGTGCCGACGTTGAGGCCGAAGAATTCCGCCGGCTCCTGCGTCATGCGCCGCACCGCCACCGCCACCTGTTGCAGGCCGTCTTCCTGCGCGATCTTCAGGGTGCGCAGGTTGCCGTCGTAGAACGCCATGTTGGTCAGATGCGCGCCGGAGTCGTTGAAGCCAGGCAGGTTCAGCGGATGGAACAGCAGCTTCTTCACCACCGCCGGATCGCGGTTGGCGGTGGTGGTGTGCCAGCGCAGCTGTGTGTCCCACTGCCGTAGCAGGTGCAGGAAAAAATCGGCGTCGTCGCCGGCCGGCTTGGGGAAGGTCGCGAAGAAGGCCGTCTCATCCTCGTTCAAGGCCACGCCCGCACCGGACTGCCAGGCCAGCAGGCGCCGGTAGGCGGTTTCCAGCGTTTCGCCGTTCCAGCAGGGCAGCGGGCAGGATTCGACGTGCATGTCGTCGAGGCGGCGGCTCAGCACATTGTCTGCGCGCCCCAGCAGGCGCTTCAGGTTGGCCAGGTTGAAACCGCGCTTGCCCTTGTGCCACATGGCGCGGAAGGCATGTGCGTATTCGGGATCGTCGAGGATGCGCAGGCGCCCGGCGCGGTCGTCCAGCTCGCACTCGTTGAGCACGCGCAGTTCCGGGATCTCCTCGGCAATCGGAGTGATGACGCCGTCGCTCCACAGCTTGAACGGTGCCGAGAGGGCCTGGAAGCGGAACAGGCCGCCGACCAGCCTGGAGTTGAGCAGGCGCGACAGCGCCATGCCCAGCTTGGCCAGCGAGCGGTTGGTGTGCAGGTCGATCGCCGCCACAGCGGTGGTCTTCAGGCGGCGGCCGTAGAGCCGGCCGCTGCTGAGCAGGAAGGTGCGTAGGGTCGCCAGTGGGCTGTCTTTCGGGGGCGTCGCCTGCCATACGCGGTCCCAGCGGCGCACGATATTGGTCAGGTGTTTCAGCTCGCTGAACGGCGCGAACTGGGTCGGAATCTGCTTGCGCGTATTGGGCTTGTTGGCCAGGTAATGGAAGGGCAGGGCGTCGGTGGAGAAGCCGGCATAGCCTTCCTGCATGCCTTTCTCCAGCAGCGCCGACATGCGCTCCAGTTCCCCTGGCGTCGGCTCGCGGCTGACCGAAGCCTGCAGGCCCATCACCTCGATGCGCAGCATCGAGTGCGGAATCATCGGCATCACATTGGGGCCGAGCGCGAGCTTGTCGAAGTGCTCCAGGTAGTCCGCCGAGTCGTTCCAGTGCACCACGTCGCCGACCTTGCGCAGCACATGCTTGGGCACATTCTCCACCCGCGCGAAGCAGTCGACGATGGGATCTTCGCCGTTGCGCCGCTGGTTGCCGTAGGCCACGCCGAGCGAGCAATTGCTCATCACCACCGTGGTGGTGCCGTGGCGCACCGCTTCCGGCAGTTCCGGCGCCAGTTCCACTTCGAGGTCGAGATGGGTGTGGATGTCGAGCAGGCCCGGCATCAGCCAGCGGCCGGCGCAGTCGATCACCGTGGTGCCCGCGGCCGCGGCCAGGTTCTGGCCCAGCACCGCGACGCGGCCGTCGCGGACCAGCAGGTCGGCGACGCGCGGCTCCCTGCCGCTGCCGTCGAACAGCGTGGCGTTCCTGAACAGTGTGGGGTTCGCGTCCATGGCGTGTCCTCCGGTGTTTTCTTTACCTACACCTTAAGGCCTGTAGATCGTCCCACATAGTAGGAACATTGACCTAATCGCCGCCTGGCGGCTGGGTCGAATCGCCCTTATGCCGCCTGCTCGTCGAGCAGGGCCTGGATGATCGGGCAGCCCCTGACTTCGCCATGCCCGGAGCAGTGTCCGGCGTGGTGGGCCAGCACCGAGCGCATCTTTTCCAGCTCGCGGATGCGCGATTCCAGATCGGCGACGCGCTTCTGCGCGATCGCCTTGACCTGGCCGCGGTCATGGCCATCCTCGGTCAGGCGCAGCAGCTCGGCGATGTCCTCCAGCGAGAAGCCCAGGGTCTTGGCGCGGCGGATGAACTGCAGGCGCTGGGCGTCGGCGGGGCCGTAAAGACGGTAGCCGCCGGCGCTGCGGGGCGCGGTTTGCAGCAGGCCCTGGCGCTCGTAGAAGCGGACGGTGTCGATGTTCACTTCGGCCGCTTTGGCGAGATGGCCGATGGTGAATTGGTTTGCGGGCTTTAGCATGGGCAGGCGCTTGGAGGAACTTGCGCCTAGTGTAAAGCCTGGAGTTGACTCCAGAGTCAATCGCCGGCCCGGCCGACACCAAGAAAAAAGCCCCATCGCAGGGCGATGGGGCTTTTTGAGGGCCGCTGGCAGATCAGCGCGGCGTCAGAACTGGTATTTGACGAAAGCCTGCGCGAAATCGCGGTCCGACAGCACGTTCTGGTCGCCGCCGCCCCAGTACCAGGTGTAGCCGAGGTTGAGCGACAGCGAGGACTTGTAGCGGATTTCGTAGAGGGAATCGATTTCCTTGCGGCCGCCGACGAACTCGAAGGCCGGACCGGGGGAGATGCCCTGGACGTCCTGTGCGAACAGCAAGGTCGGGTGGATACCGATGTTCGGCAGCACGTTCTCGTAGCTCCCGATCACCACCACGCGGTAGCCCCAGGCGAAGGACTTGACGAAATCGCCGATCGGCTGCTGGTGCGGATTGAAGCGCAGGCCGTCGACGCCGTAGGAGCAGTCGGGGACGTTGGAGCAGGCCAGGCGCGAACGGTCGGCGCCGCTGCCGTCGGCGCCGGCAGTGGCGCTGAGGGGGGTGTTGGGGCCGTCGATCTGCAGCGTGTCGTGGTTCGGCAGGTTGGGGATGATGTCGGCGCCCACCTCGCCCAGCACGATGATCTGGTCCGCGCCGAAGGGGTTGTCCGATGCGCCGAGCACGCGGGTTACGCCGAGGTCCAGCTTGACCAGCCCGAAGCGCTCGTAGCCCTGGATATAGCCCGGGTTCTGGCGGTTCAACGGCTTGGTGTAATCGGTCGGCGCGTTCTCGCCGACCACGCCGCCGCGGTAGGGAATGATGAAGTTGGGGAAGGAGCGCGCCGAGCCGGGCAGGGCGCCAAGCCCCAGCAGGTTGAAGGTGTCGGGATACGGATTGGTGCCGTTGGCGAGAACGAAATCGCTGCTGCCGTCCGAAGCGACACCGCCATTGGCCTGATTGGCGATGTTGAGTCCGGCGGTGCCGGTGCAGTGCATGTTGACGTCGCTGCAGCGGCTCAGCGCCGGGCCGGCGGAGGCGAACTCCAGGTCGCCGATCGACACCTGCATCGGCAGGTTCGGGCGGTAGGAAGCCTCACCCTGCACCGAGTAGCTGCCGAAGGTGGTGCTGAAGCTGGCGCCGAGCAGGTCGATGTCTTCCGGGTATTCCAGGAACACCTTGCCGCTGTTGAGCGGCACGGCGTCGTCCTTGCGCGAGGTCAGCAGGCCGTTCAGGCCCGGAATGCCGGGGCAGTCGGCGAGGAAGGCGGCAAGGCTGTTGGCGTCGTTGCCGCGCGAGTTGCCCTCGCGGCGGGCGCAGCTGGCCTTGAGGGCGAAGAAGCCGACATAGGGCAGGCGCGAGTGGTAGTGCTCGAAGTACAGCGCCAGGTCGGTGCCGTTGTTGAGCTCGTCGGCGTAGTAGTCCAGCTTGACGCCGTACTGGCCGCTGGTGCGCGGGCTCATGTCGGGCGAGCGCCCGGCATAGGTGGTGGTGTAGGTGATCAAGCCCAGCGGGCTGTCCAACGGCGTGGCGATATTGTTGGGATCGTCGGCACTGGTGCCGAAGGCGAGATTGGCGAAGTGCCCGGCGTTATTGGTGCCGAGGTCGTTGGAGGAAAAATAGCTGCCCGGCGCCGGTGCTTCCAGCGGCTGCCATTCCAGCTGGTAGAAGCCTTCCAGGGTGGCGTTGGCGAACGGCTCGAAGCTGAGGAACACCTGGTTCAGCGGCGTGAAGTCCTCTTCCAGCTGGTTGCCGACGCGATAGAAGTTGTTGCCGTTGATCGGATTCGCCTGGTTGATGCTGTTGAACACCAGCACCGTGCTTTCGCCCCAGTTGATGGTCTGCCGGCCGATCTTGACGGTCAGCTTCTTGTCGTCGGTGAAGGGGATCGGAATCTTGCCGTAGATGTAGCTGTCCAGGTATTGCAGATTGGTGCCGACCTGTTTCAGCACGACAGGATCGGTGCGCCGGATGCGCTCGTAGGCGCCCACGCCATAGAGCCGTTCCGACAGCAGCGGTATGTTGCCGCCCAGCGGCGCCGGTAGCTGGATCACGGACAGGCCGGGGACCGGCGAGCCGACGCGGCCCACCGACTTCAGGTTCTGCGGCGTGACGATGTCCGGATGGCGCTCGTTGAAATCGTTGTTGACGAAGTCGTAGAAGTACAGCAGCCGGCCGAAGAAGCCGAAGTCGCCCCAGGTCAGCGTCAGATCGGGCGTGACCTTGGCCGGCGCCTGGAAGATGCTGCCCTTGTTGTAGTTGAGATCGCCGTCGTCGTGCGCCATCGAGTAACTGCCGGGCACCTGCTCCAGCCGCTGGGAGACATAACCCTGGGTGCGGAACACGCCCTGGCAGTTCTGGTAAATGATGGTGCCAGCCGAGCCGGGCGAGGTGCTGCAGGCATTGGGGTTGAGATCGGACTTGCCGATCAGGTTGACGCTCTGGCCCTGGGTGCGGAAGCCGACGCCGGCAGTGGCGGTGGTGTTGAGCTGGCCGTGGATGCTGTTGTCGTCGCCGATCGGCAGCGGAATATTGAAATCGACGGCGCCCGCCGGCCCGGAAAGCATCGCAAGGCCGGCTGCCATGAAAGCCGAAACGACAACAAAACGATGCAATCCCTTCAGCCGCATTACCCCGCCCTCCCTACTGAATTCTGTTGCCGGATTTTGTGACGCGCATGGCGACTGCACGGGCCGCTGCGCCGGCTTGTTGCCGGTCTTGCGCGCATCTTGCCGGATCAAGACTTTGTGTCAAGCGCTGCAGCGACACCGCCGCGGGCAATCCGGCAAACCGTGGCGCGAGCCTGACGGCGCACACGGGTGGCGCTGGACTTAGTTCGCGGCGCGCGGCAGGTAGTTCGACAGCAGCCGCGCGAACTCGGGCAGGGCGGCGCCGACTTCACTCTCGGCGCCGCCGCGCAGGCGGGCGTAGACCGACTTGATGGCGGGATTCTGCACGCGGCCGGCGCGGTTGTCGGTGACCTGCAGCAGCGCCTCCACCGCCGCATCGGACCGCCGTTGCAGGAAGCTGGCAAAATCAGCCTGGCGACCGGAGGGAGGCGCTGCGACGAAATCCTGGTACAGCGGGTCCAGCGCCACCACGAAATCCGGCAGCAGGGCCTGCATGGCGCGCGGCAGGATGTCCGGCCGCGCCGCCTTAAGCAGGGACAGGCCGGTCTTCATGGCGATGCCGCGCAGGCCGCCGCGGGTGGCGATGCGGCCTTCGGTCAGCTTGACGCAGTCGGCGACGAACGCATCCTTGTTCTGCACAGTCAATACAATGTCGGCCAGCGCGGGCATGACAATCGATTCCTGAATAACGGATAAAAAGCCGGAACCCTATGGACTCAGGCAATACCAAAAAGCCTACCATGTCTTCGATCAAAACCCGCCCGCTCGAGCGCAACATCGCGCTGACCAAGCTGGGCCTGGGCGCCGGTACCAAGATCGTGGCGCACTCGCTGATCAACATCTTCCGCGGCGAAGTGGCGCGCAGTTCCGCCGATCGTGAATTTTACGAGAAGCAGGCCCGGGTGCTGGCCGACGAACTGGGCCGTCTCAAGGGCAGCGTGATGAAGGCCGGGCAGATGCTGTCGCTGTACGGCCAGTATTTCCTGCCGGAAGAAGCGGTGGAGGTGTTGTCCGGCCTGCAGGACGACACCGCGCCGGTGGCCTGGCGGGTGGTGGCGCCGGTGCTGGAAAAGAATATCGGCCGGCAGCGCCTGGCCGAGCTGGAAATCGATGAAGAACCGCTGGCCGCCGCCTCGCTGGGGCAGGCGCACCGCGCGGTGCGCAAGTCGGACGGCCTGGAGCTGGTGGTGAAAATCCAATACCCGGGCGTGGCCGACGCCATCGACAGCGATATCAAGACCCTGTCGCGCCTGCTGCTGGTGACGCGCCTCTCGCCCAAGGGGCTGGATCTGGTGCCGGTCTTCGCCGAAGTGCGCGAGATGCTGTACCGCGAGGTGGATTACCACGCCGAGGCGCGCTTCACCGAGGAGTTCGCGCGCCGGCTGGCGGACGATCCGCGCTACGGCGTGCCGCGCGTGCTGTCCGAATATTCCAGCGGACAGGTGCTGACCACCACCTATGAATCCGGCGTGTCGGCGCGCGACGCCGGGATCCGCGCGTTGCCGCTGGCGCGCCGCAACCGGCTCGGCCTCAACTTCCTCGACCTGTTCCTGACCGAGTTTTTCGACTGGGGCCTGGTGCAGAGCGATCCGCACTTCGGCAACTACCGCATCCGTCTCGGCAAGAAAGCCGAGGACGACCGCATCGTGCTGCTCGATTTCGGTGCGACCCGCCGTTTCGAGCGCCGTTTCGTCGATGCCTATCGCGGCATCGTGCGCGGCGCCCTGCTTGCCGATCGCGCGCAGATCCTGCGCGGCGCCGACGCCATCGGATTGATGGGCGGGGCTTTCCCGGAGCCGGTGCTGAAGGCTTTCACCGAAATGTGCCAGCTCATCGTCGAGCCGTTCAACGCCCCCGACGATCCGCGCACGCCGCCGCAGCTGCGCAACGATAAGGGGGAATACCGCTGGGGTGCCAGCGACCTGCCGATGCGCGCCGCCAATGTCGCCGCGCGCAATGCCCTGTCGGTGCACTTCCGCGTGCCGCCGCGCGAGATCGTGTTCCTGCACCGGCGCCTGGCGGGGGTCTTCATCATGCTGGCGACGCTGGACGTGGAGTTCTGCGCGCGAGAACGCCTTTTGAAATGCCTCGGGCTGGAAAAAATCCTCGGCGAATAGACCGTGGCCGCAGCCCGGAGGGTGCCGCCCGCCGCGAACGGCAAATCCAGACTGCCTGAACTTCAACCCGACCTGACACTCAAACTCCGGCTATTCACCCGTCCGGCGCGGCTTGCCGGGTATCGGGCTGTGTCATCCCTGCGATTGGCGGACGTGCGCTTTTTCTGTAGCATCGGACCGGATAATCCAACCGTACGCTGCCGAACGGTTACAAACACCCTGTTGAGGAGAGTATTAGCTATGAAGAAACAACTCCTATTCATCGGCGCCGTGGTGTTGGGCTTGTCCGCCCAGCAGGCCGCGGCTGCCGACCTGACCCCGGTCGGCGCCGAAAAAGGCGCCAACGCCGACGGCACCATTCCGGCCTGGACCGGCGGACGGGCGAAGAGCGGCCCGCTGGCCGGCGAATACCCCCACGATGAAACGCTCGACGGCGACAAGCCGGTCTTCACCATCACCCACGACAACTATTCCAAGTACGCCGACAAGCTCACCGAAGGCCACAAGGAACTGCTCAAGCGCTACGCCGATTACAAGATGAATGTCTATCCGACGCACCGCACGGTGGCGTTCCCGGACTTCATCTACAAGGCCACCGCCGCCAACGCCACCACCTGCAAGCTGACCGGCACCGACGAGCCGGACAACTGCACCCTGGGCTTCCCCTTCCCGTTCCCCAAGACCGGCGCGGAAGTGATCTGGAATCATCGCCTAAAATGGCGCGGCGACGCCGCCCAGCGCTACAACAACCAGTTCATCGTGCAGCCCAGCGGCGACTACCAGCAGACCAAGATTCTGGAGCAGGTCAAGTTCTCCTACGCCAACGACAAGAATCCGGTGCCGATGAAGATCGGCCAGGGCGAGTTCCTCAAGTACCTGTCGCAGACCCTGTCGCCGCCGCGTCTGGCCGGCACCTTCATTCTTGTGCATGAGAAGTCCGGCACCGGCGACAACGGCCGCGCCGCCTGGCTCTATAGCCCGGGCCTGAAGCGCATCCGCCGCGCCCCGACGGTGCAGTACGACAACCCGTACGAAGGCACCGACGGCAACCAGTTCTACGACCAGGTCGACATGTTCAACGGCGCCCTCGATCGCTACAACTGGAAGCTGGTCGGCAAGAAGGAGTTCTACCTGCCGTACAACTCCGACAAGATCGCCGGCAACACCGTCAAGTACAAGGACGTGATCCGTCCCAAGCACCTCAACCAGGACCTGCCGCGCTACGAGCTGCATCGTTACTGGGTGGTCGAAGCCAACCTCAAGCCGGGCACCAACCACACCTTCAAGACGCGCCGCTTCTACGTCGACGAGGACAGCTGGAACATCGAAGCAGTGGACGACTACGACAACAAGGACCAGCTGTACAAGTTCCAGGAAGGTCACCTGGTCACCGCCCCGAACATCCAGGCGGCGTCGACCGTGCCGGAAATCATCTATGACTTCTTCTCCGGCCGTTACTTCATCACCGCTGCCTTCAACGAAGACAAGCCGGTGGACCTGACCGTCAGCTGGTCGGACGACTACTTCACCGCCGCGTCGGTGCAGAAGCTCACCACCAAGTAACAAGCGGCCAGTAACAGCGGTTGCTGCACAGCTACCAGCCGCCGGGCGTAAGCCCGGCGGCTTTTTATTTACCCATAATTGACCCATTTACCATCAATCCGGCATGAGCACCAAATACGAAGAACGCCAGAGTTTCGACCAGCCCAGGGAAAAGGTATTGCGCATGTTCAGCGACCGCGCCTACTTCGAGCGCAAGTACGCGGCCAGCGGCGGCTGGGACATCAAGGTGCTGGAGCATGAGCTGAGCGCAAAGCGCTTCCGCATCAAATGCAGCTACAGCCGCAAGCCTGACGCCGACGTGCCGGGCTTCGCCAAAAAATTCATCGGCGATTCGGTGCATTTGACGCAGGAGGACGTGTGGGACCTGGAAACGGCCAGCGGCCGCCTCAGCATCGAGATCCGCAATGCGCCGATCCGCATGAACGCCGAGATGCGTGTGGTGGAGGAGAAGGGCGGCTGCGCCAACGTGCTGCAATGGACCTTGAATTGCCCGGTGCCCCTGCTCGGCGGCAAGCTGGAACAGATGCTGATGGACGAGATGCGCAACAAGGCCGCTGCCGATCTGGAAATTTCGCGCAGGCTGCTGGGTGACTACTAAGGGATGAAGGTTGTGAGTAGCCCGGCAAATGCGCAGCGTTAGCCGGGGGGGATTTGGTCGAAAGTCGCAATCCCGGGTAGCGCTGCGCGCTTCCCGGGCTAGTGTGGTCGCGGCAAGTGGTGAAATAGTTGCGCGTTGCGCCGAAATCCAAACCCAAACCACGCTTCGGCGCATCCAACCCTTTTATATCGCAGAAAAAGGGAAAATCGATGTCGTCGAAAACAAGCATGGCCCGGAGCCTCTCCGGAAGACTGTCGCAACTTCTGGCGGGAACCTGTGCCGGGGTGCTGGCGCTGGGCGCCGCCACCGCGGCC
>FTIF01004952.1_pt3 | contig 42694 bp, 36 predicted proteins | sample 1658001 | NCBI WGS metagenome assembly FTIF01 (sample SAMEA3914789, study PRJEB12502) | metagenome | biome: forest; material: soil | place: Canada | collected 2011-07-03 | depth 0.3 m | reverse complement strand
GTCGCACCGCCTCCGCCATCACCCCATGATCCGGCGACAGCGCACAGGCCGGATCGGTAGCGGTGATGTTGCCGGTCAGCGCGTAGGCCTGGCAGCGACAACCGCCCCAATCGATTTCCCGCTTGTCGCAGGACTGGCAAGGTTCGGGCATCCAGTCGGTGCCGCGGAATCGCTGGAACGCCGGCGCGTCGCGCCAGATGGCGCCGAGCGAGTGTTCGCGCACCGACGGGAACTCAAGGCCCGGCAAGGTCTCGGCGGCGTGGCATGGCAGCGCCTTGCCGGCTGGCGAGATATTGATGAAACGGCGCGCCCAGCCACCCATGCAGGCCTTGGGCCGCATGGCATAATAATCCGGCACCACGTAGTCGATCAGCATGCGGCCCTTGAGCCGCTGCCGCGAGGCTTCGACTTCTGCGGTGACGGCATCGAGCTGTTCGCGGCTCGGCAGCAGCGCCGAGCGGTTGACCAGGCCCCAGCCGTAATACTGGACGTGAGCCACTTCAATGCGTCCGGCGCCCAGTTCCAGGCCCATGGCGATCATCTGCGGCACGTGTTCGGCGTTTTGGCGATGCACCACGAAGTTCAGGGTCAGCGGCAACCCGGCCTGCTGCACCAGCCGCGCAGCCGCCAGCTTGCGCGCATGGCCGCCAGCATAGCCGCCGATGCGGTCGGCGTTTTCCGGCTCCACGTCCTGGAAGCTGATCTGGATGTGATCGATGCCGGCTTCGGCCAGTTCCGCCACGCGGCGCTGGTCGAGCAGCACCGCCGAGGTGATGAGGTTGCTGTACATCCTGTGCTGCGCCGCGCGTTTCACCAGTGCCGCCAGATCCTTGCGCGCGGTCGGCTCGCCACCGGAAAAATGCACCTGCAATACGCCCAACGCAGCGGCCTCGTCCAGCACGCGCAGCCAGGTATCGGTATCAAGCTCGGCGCCGGACTTCTGCAGTTCCAGCGGATTGGAGCAATACGGGCACTGCAACGGGCATCGATGCGTCAGTTCCAGCAACAGGCCCAGCGGCGGTTCCAGCGCGCGGACGCCATTGCCGTTCATGTCCGGAGCGTTCATAGGCGGATCACGCCCTTGTCAGCCAGATCACGCAGCATCGTCGCGACATCGTTGGCGATGAGCTCATGCGGGGCCTGATAGCGAACCGCGAGGTCGTCGACAATGGCGCCCAGACTGCGGCGGCCGTCGACCAGCTTGAGAATTTCCACCGCCTGTTCGTCCGGCAGGAACAGCCGCTCCGGCGCCAACACGATCCAGGCACCGCGCACCTCGTCGAAGCGGAATTTCACGCCGATGCCGAAGGCGGGAACGACGGCGGCTTCGGCAGTCATGCTCATGCCGGCTTCCCTGCCCGCTCCCATCCTGCCGGCACGAAGGCGCCGGGCGGAATGAAGCCGGGTTCGACATAGGAAAAATGCAGCGCGTCGAGCTGCGACCACAGCACCTCGCACTTGAAGCGCAGCGCGCCCAGCACGGCCTCCTGCTGCTCGGCGGTGCGCGCATGTTCCTTGACGTAGGCCAGGGCGAAATCGCTGTCGCGCGGCGCCTGCGTCAGCCGCGGCGTGAAATAGGCCAGCGTTTCCGGCGTGACGAAATCGTAGTTCTTCAGCATGCCGGATACGCGTTCGGAGATGATGGCGCTGGAAAACAGCTCGGTCAGCGAAGAGGCAATCGCCTCCAGCACGCTGCGCTCGCGCACGAAGGCGGCATAGGCATCCACGGCGAAACGTGTTCCCGCCAGCAGACCATTGGTGGAGATGACGTAATCGCGATCGAGGCCGACGCCTTGCGCCAGCTTGAGCCAGCGCGCCACTCCGCCCGTGCCCGGCTCGGTGCCGTCATGATCTTCCAGCCGGCTGCGCCAGGCGCGGCGAAGTTCCGCCGTCGGCAGGCGCGCCAGCAGGCTCGCGTCCTTCGCCGGAATGCGGCTCTGGTAGTAATAACGATTGAGCGCCCAGGCCTGCACCTGGCCGCGGCTGAGCTTGCCGTCATGCAGCAGCCGATGGAACGGATGCAGGTTGTGGTAACGCGTCGCGCCGATCTGCCGCAACGCGGCCTCCAGCGCATCCGGCGTCATAGGGCCGGAAAGAAACGGCGAATCCGCACTCATGACCATAGCTCCATTCCGTCGTACGCCACTTCCCATCCCGCGGCTTCCACTTCCGCACGCTCGCTCGAGTCGTCGAGCAGTACAGGGTTGGAGTTGTTGATATGCACCAGGACTTTGCGCTTCACACCGAGGCCGCTGAAGGCGGCGATGGTGCCGTCGGGACCGCTCAGGCTCATGTGTCCCATCCTGCGGCCGCTCTTGCTGCCGAGGCCAGCGCGGATCATCTCGTCATCACGCCACAGCGTGCCGTCGAACAGTGCCAGTTCTGCATCGCGCAGGCGCTGCGCCATCGCGGCGGTTACCGCCGCGCAGCCGGGAATGTAGAACAGCCGCGTTCGCCCATCGCTGACGACGGCGCCGACGGTGTCCTCGCCCAGCACGATGGGCGGCGTGCCTTCCGCGCTTTCCAGGTACAGCGGCACCTTGCCGGGCACTGCGAAAAACTCGATGCTCAGGCCGCTGGCCGAGCCGTTGGGCAGCAGCAGCGGCTGCGCTTGCTCCAGTGCCAGCACCTGGCGCGTCACCACGCCCGGCGCCAGCACGTTGAAAATCGGATTGTCGTTGAGCACGCCATGCACCTTGGCGGTGGCGTAGACGGTGAAGGGCTGACGTTCGCGCAGGGTCAGCAGGCCGGCGATCGCGTCCACATCGCCGCCGGTGAGCACCACACCTGCGATCGGCGAGGAGCGCAGGCCATGTTTCGGATGCAGGGCCGGCACCGCTCCGATCTGCTGGCGCAAATCCGGCGAGGCGTTGAGCAGGAACCAGTGTTCGCCATCATTGCTGACGGCCAGGGACGCCTGGGTTCGCGCGCGCGCCGCAGGATCGCCGCGCCGGGCCCGGTTGCAAGCCGTTGCGTTGGAATTCCATTGTGGGAATCCGCCGCCGGCCGCGGCGCCCAGTACCAGCGCCTTCATGCGCGACACCGGGGCGCATCAAGGCCCGCCGTGAATGTTCGCTGCACGGCGGGCCTTGATACCGAAACGATTACTTCAGATCCGCACAGGCGTAGCAGTTGATTTCCGCGCCCAGAGCAATTTCGACGACCTTCGGGGTTTTCCAGTTCACAGGCTCCTCCTCGTTGATACATGGCTAATTGGGAGTTCATGTCTAACACATGGATTTTAGACGTGCAATTGGCGCATTTCTGAGACACCACAAACGACACAAGATGTGCACATGACGTGACACCGGAAAAAACGGCAAGGACGCTGTATCGCGAGTGTCAATGATTTTTGACGCTATGGTTCGGGTGCCGGATGCAAATTGGCCAAGTTCACCGACAGCATGCCGATCGTGTCCGCAGGATCGCTGCTCGATCCTGTTCAAAGCCAGCCATCGCAGCAAGTACCCCAACGCCACCACCTCCTGCGCACAACCCATTCGACTGGATACCAGTGTGTCGCTGGCGACACACAACGCGGCTGGCAAGTTCATCCGAATTATCTCTCAACTTCATGTTGTTACTGGATTTTATGCATTCCAGATGAACAGGTGCCAAGTACATTTCAGGCTGGTATAGAGCTTGCGCCCGATGTGGCAACGGCGCCGCTTGCGGAAAGACCGGCGGCCGTTCCGCAAGAAAGCGGATAACAAGAATCGGGAGGAGATATGTCAGGCCGCGATACCGCCCCTGCGGCGGCAGCTGTGTATCGTTAAGCAGAGTCCGCTGTATTCCGACGCATGAAGACACTCATGCCGCAGGGGGTCGCTATCGCCTCGGGCCTGGCCTTGCTGGCTGCCTGTGCGGCGCTGCCGCCGCGCGCGCCGCCGGACCCGGCGATGACTGCGCAAACCTTCGCGGCGCGGCGCCTCGACGATCTGTCGCCGGCGTTGCCGGCGCCTTCAAGCGGATGGAATCGCGCGCAATGGCTCAATGCGGCACTGATGCTCAACCCGCAGCTGGCGGAAGAACGCGCACGCGCAAGCGCAGTGGCGGCGGCTGAACGCACCGCGGCGCAAATCCGCAACCCGACCCTGAACCTGTCCGGCGAATACGTCACCGCTGCTGCAGGCGGTGCCGCCTGGTTATACGGCTTGTCGCTGGATTTCCTGCTGCAGCGGCCCGGAGACCGCAGCCGTGCCAGGCGCAGCGCCGCCTTGCAGACGCAGGCGGCCCAATCGGATGTGGCTGAATCGATCTGGCAGGTGCGCGCGGCGCTGCGTCAGGCCTTGCTCGACATGTCTTACTCGCAAGACCAGGCAGCCCTGTTACGCCAGCTGTGCGGCGACCGCGAATCCCTGCTGGCCTCGGCCCGCGCCAATGCCGACGCGGGAGAGATTTCCGGCACCGAAGGGCTGCGCGCCGGACTGGAACTGGCCGCCGCCCGGCAGCGCCTGAGCCAGGCGCAGGCAAGCGGCATCGGTGCGCAATCACGCCTGGCCGCCGCTGTCGGCGTCCCCGCGGCCGCGCTGGACGGAATTCCGTCACCGTGGGCGCAATGGGCGGACATCGGCGCACTGCCGCCCGCCCTGCCCGGCTCCTGGCGCGACGAAGCGCTGGTGGCGCGGCCGGACCTGGTGCGCGCCCTGCGCGAATACGATCTGGCCGAGAACGCACTGCGCGGAGAGCTGGCCCAGCGCTGGCCCGAGTTTCACCTGACTCCCGGCTACGCCTGGGACCGCGGCGGCGTACAGGAAAACCAGTTCGACCAGAACCTGCACGACAACGAGCTGGGGCTCAGCCTGGAACTGCCCCTGTTCAATCGCAATGAAGGTCCGATCGGCGAAGCAATGGCGCGGCGCGAATTGGCCGGCAAGCACCTCGAAGCGGTGCAGGCCGGCCTGTTCGGACAGATCGACCGCGCCGAACGGGCCTGGCCAGGCGCGCGCCAGGCCTGGCAGGACACCGCGGCTGCGACTCTGCTGGCGCAGCGACGCAGCCACGCCGAACAACGCGCGCTCGGTGTCGGTGCCTCCGACCGGCCGACTGCGCTGCAGGCCGAGGTGGCGGCGATCGAAGCACAGCTGCTGACCTTGCAGGCCGCCTACGAGGCGCAGCTAGCCTTCGCCGCACTGGAAGATGCCTATCACCGCCCGCTGCAAGGACCGGAATGCGATCTGCCGCCGCGCTGGCGCACGGAGAAGACCTCATGAATCGAATCATCCTGCCGCTGTGCCTGCTGGCCTGTCTGGTTCTGCCCCGCGCAGCGCCGGCCGACGACGACGATCAGCCCGCGGCGGCAACCGCAGGCAAGACCGTGCCCGAGCTCAGCCCGCAGCAGCAGCAGGCGGTTGGCATCGAGCTGGCGCACCCAGTGAAAGCCGAAGCAGCCCGGCAGATCCAGGCCTACGGCCAGGTGCTCGATCCCGGCGCATTCATCGCCGACGCCGGCCGTACCGAAAGCAGCCGCGCCACACTGCGCGCCACCGCTGCCGAGGCGCAGCGCCTGGAAAAACTCTACAGCGGCAACGCCGACGTCTCGCTCAAGTCCCTGCAGGCGGCACAAGCGGCGCAGATCGAGGCTCAGGCGCAGGCGCAGTCGGCAACCACAACTTTCTCGCTGCAATGGGGACCGCTGGCCCGGCTTTCCGGCGCGCAACGCCAGGCTCTGACCGATGCGCTGAGTGCCGGCACCACGCTGCTGCTGCGCGCGGATCTTCCCGGACGTCTCAGCCTCGGCGCCGTTCCGCCGGCGGCGACACTGGATGTGGATGGCGTGCAGGTACCGGCACGGGTGCTGGGCATCCTGCAACGCAACTCGGCCGAGTTGCAGAGTGTCGGCCTGCTGCTGCAGGTCGATCACGCACCCGCGGGGCTGGGACCCGGCGGACGCATGCCGGTGACTTTGCTCACTGCGCCGAGCAGCGGCGTGCTGGTGCCGAAGGGCGCCTTGCTCTACGGCGAACAAGGCGCCTACGTCTACCGCCAGCTTGCCGGCAAGGGCAACGGCGGCAAGCGGCAATACGCCGCACTGCCGGTGAAGCTGCTGCAGGCGGCCGGTGATGCCTGGCTGGTGGAGGGCCCCGATGCCGACGACCTGATCGTGACTCACGGTGCCGGCGTGCTGTGGTCGCTGCAGGGGCTCGGCAGCTTCTCGGCGGACGAAGAAGATCATGACTAGGTCCCCGTCCATAGACCTCAGTCATCCGCCGGGGTCTAGGCCCCCTCATCAATCGTCAGGCGGGGACTAGCAGGCAATGCTCGCGACCATCGTCCGCGCCTCGCTGGCGCATCCGCGCATCGTCACCGCACTGTCGGTGCTGGTGACGGCGCTCGGTGCTGCTGCCTTGTTCAATGCGCGTTTCGATGTATTTCCCGATTTCGCACCACCACATGTGCTGGTGCAGGCGGAGGCGCCGGGGCTGGACGCGACACAGGTCGAGGCACTGGTGACGCGACCGCTGGAAGGCCTGCTGGCCGGCACGGCCAATGTGGAAGCGGTGCGCTCCAGCTCCAGTCAGGGCCTGTCGGCGATCCAGGTGGTATTCAGCCGCAGCGGCGATCCCTATCGCCAGCGCCAGCTGGTCACCGAGCGCCTGAGCGAGGCGAACGGGCTGCTGCCGCAGGGCGTCGGCGCGCCGCTGCTGTCGCCGCTCAGTTCCTCGATGGAGTATCTGCTGCACTTCGGCTTCACCAGCGAGCGCCTGTCGCCGATCGAGTTGCGCGATCTGGTGCGCTGGACCCTCAAGCCGCAGATCCTGGCGGTGCCGGGCGTGGCGCAGGCACAGATCTTCGGCGGCGAATCGCGCGAACGCCGGGTGTTGGTCGATCCGTTCAAGCTGTCCGCCGCCGGGCTGACGCTGGATGATGTGCGCAGCGCGGCGCAGCGCGGCACCGAGCTGATCGGCGGCGGCTATGTCGAGACGCCGACCCAGCGCATCGTGCTGCAGGCGCAGCCGGCGGGCGCCACTTCCGAGGCGCTGGCGCAGGCCGTGCTGGCCACGCGCAATGGCTTGCCGCTGCGGCTGGGCGACGTTGCCACCATCAGCGACGGCGGCGAGCCGCGCTTCGGCGACGCCATGATCGGCGGCCGTCCCGGCATCCTGGTGGAGACTTCGACCCAGTACGGCGCCAATACGCTGGAAGTGACCCGTGCGCTGGAACAGCGGCTGGATGCCCTGGCGCCTGCCCTGGCACAACACGGCGTGCAATATCACCCGGCCCTGCTGCGGCCGGCGAGCTTCATCGAAAGCGCCATCGCCAAGCTGCGCAACTCCCTGTTGATCGGCGCAGTGCTGGTGGTCGCCCTATTGCTGCTGGCGCTGCGCGACTGGCGCGGCGCGCTGGTCTCGTTCAGCTCGATCCCCCTGTCCCTGCTTGCCACCGTGTGGATACTCACCAGTTGCGGCATCTCGCTCAATACCATGAGCCTGGGCGGCCTGGTGGTGGCGCTGGGCGTGGTGGTGGACGATGCGGTGATCGATGTCGAGAACATCACGCGCCGGCGCCGGGGCGCCGCAAACGGCGTGGACATCCGCAGCCTGTTCGCCGCCGCCTCGCTGGAAGTGCGCCAGCCGGTGTTCTACGCCACCGTGGCGGTCGCGGTGGCGTTCCTGCCGATCCTGATGCTGTCGGGCCTGCAGGGCTCCTTTTTTCGCCCCTTGTCGATCGCCTTCCTGCTGGCGGTGGGCATCTCCCTGTTGGTGGCGATGAGCGCGACGCCGGCCCTGTGCGCCCTGGTCATGAGCCGGCATACGCCGCAGCGGGAAGCAGCCTTCCTGCAGCGCTGCAAGCGCGCACAACAGCGCGCCATCGGCAGGCTGCACCGGCATCCCCGCCTGGTGCTGTCGCTGCTGCTGCTCAGCGGCGCAGCCGGCGTGGTGTTGCTGCCGTTGCTGGGCGCGCGCCTGCTGCCGGACTTCCGCGAAGACTATCTGATTGCCCATGCCTCGCTGCGCCCCGGCATCTCGCTGACCGAGACGGCCCGTGTCGGTGCGCGCATCGCCGAGCGCCTGTCGGCGATTCCCGGCGTGAAGAGCGTCGCCGAGCAGATCGGCCGCTCCGAAAACGGACAGGACCCGGACGCGCCGAACAAGAGCGAGTTCGAAGTGCAGATCGATCCGGCGCAGGGCTTTACCGCGACACAGATCGAGGAACGCATCCGCCGCACTTTCGACGATTTCCCGAATCAGTTGGTGGAGATCTACTCGGTGCTGGTCGAGCGCATCGGCGAGACCCTGTCCGGCGAATCGGCGCCATTCTTCGTCAGCGTCTTCGGCTCGGACCTGGACGATGACGACCGGGTGGCCACGGAAGTCGCCAAGGTGCTGCAGGGCTTGCCCGACAGCGGCAGCGTGCGCCTGAAGGTGCCACCGCGCCAGCCGGAGCTGCGACTGGATCTGCGTCCGCAGCAACTGGCGCTGTACGGCCTGCAGGCGGCCGATGTGCTGCAAACGGTGAACGCGGCTTATCACGGCACCGTGGTGGCCCAGCTCAACCAGGCCGACCGCAGCGTGCCGGTGACGTTGCGCATGGCGCAGACCGAGGCCACGCCGCAGGCGGTTGGCGCCTTGCTGCTGCGCGGGCACGACGGCGCGCTGGTGCCCTTGTCGACAGTAGCCGATCTACAGATGGTGTCGGCGCGCAGCCTGATCGATCACCAGGACGGCCTGCGCCGCCAGGTGGTGGTGGCCAATCCGCAGACCTCGGACCAGAAAGGCTACGCCGGGGCGGCGCGTAAGGCGGTCGCTGCACAGGTGAAGCTGCCGCCGGGAATCTACCTGCGCTTTGGCGGTGCCGCCGAAGCACAGGCCGCCGCAGCGCACGAACTGCTGCTGCACTCGGCGGCCGCCCTGATGTTGATCGTGCTACTGCTGGCACTGGCCTTCGGTCACGCCCGCCATGTGCTGCTGGTGCTGGCGGCGCTACCCAGCACCCTGATCGGCGGTGTCGCCGCCGTCGCGCTCACCGGCGGCTCCCTGTCGCTGGGAGCGATGGTCGGCTTCGTCGCCCTGTTCGGCATGGCAGCACGCAACACCATCCTGCTGATCTCCCACTATGACCATCTGGTGCGGGTCGAAGGCTGCGAGTGGAGCCTGCAGACCGCCCTGCGCGGCGCTGAAGAAAGGCTGACGCCGGTGCTGCTGACCGCGTTGCTGACCGGCCTGGCTCTGCTGCCGGTGGCGGTGCAACTGCGTCAGCCGGGCCACGAGATCGAGGGGCCGATGGCGGTGGTGATCCTGGGCGGCCTGGTGTCCTCGACCCTGGTCAGCCTGCTGCTGGTGCCACCGCTGGCGGCGCGCTGGCTGCGACCGGCGTGATGGGGCGCGATCCCTGAAAGAGATCCTCGGGAAGCATTCGCGATACATCCGCGACCCGCCAGCCGGCTTTGCAAACGCAAAAAAATGCCGGCGCGAACGCCGGCAAGTCCAAGAATCCCCGTGACCGCCGGGAGTTTCAGTCCACGGGGAGCCGCCTCAGAACGCGAGGAAGGCGCCGACGTTGACGTTCAGGCTCCTGTTGCTGTCGTCGGCGTGCGATTTCGCCCTGACGTCGCTGACCTCACCCAGCACCATCAGGTTTTTGGTCAGCGAGTAGTAGGCGCCGCCGGTGATCTTGCTGTTGGACTCGACCAGGGTCGGATGAGCAGCCTGATCGGCGCCATTGGCGAAGTCGAGCCGGCTCACGCCGTAGTTGACGCCCAGCTTGAGCTTGCGGATCTTGTAGGTCGCCTGCACCAAGTAGCCATCCGAGGAACGCTTGTCGCCCAGCCCGTCGTCGGACAGGACGAAAAGCCCAGTCGTGCCGAGTCCGCTGCCATGGTAGTAGTAGAGGAACGCTTCCAGATCGTTCCAGTCCACCTTGCCGAACAGGTCGAAGCCGAATCCGTTGTAGCTGTACGGATTGCCCGTGGCGACGCTGATGTAGTTCTGCTTCTGGTTGATGAAGGTAGCGGAAGCGTACAGCTTGGTGGCGCTGTCCACGGTGTAGTCGTACGTCAGCTTGCCGTGCAGGCCGGGGGCTTTCTTCGGCGCCGTGGTGTCGGTATTGGTCGCCGAGTTGATCGGATCGAAGATGCCGATGGTGCCCTTGAAGCCGAAGAAGCCCGGCGTCGTGTAGTCCATCTGCGCCAGGGTATCGACATAGATATAGCCCAGGCCGATCGAGCCCAGGGACGTATTCGCCGGAGACACCCCCGACATGCTGCCGGCGACGCCGACGCCGGGCAGCGTCATGTCGTTGATGATGGCGTCGAACCCGAACAGGCCGAAATTGCGGCCGAGCAGGAAGGTGCCCATATCCTTGTTGCCGAAGGTCATGTAGACCTGGCGCACATCCAGTCCGGTGGTGCCCAGGGCCGTATTGGACGAGCCGTTCGAAGTGCCCTGCTGGTTGTTCGGGCTGCCGCCGTCATTGGTGGCAATGCCCGGATACAGTCCGAAGTGGGCCGCGATATCGAAGCCCTCCTGGGTGGTGGCGACGCCGAACGTCAGCGCCGCCGGCAGCAGGCCGTTGCCCACATTGGAAACGCTGCTGCCGCTCTTGGTGCCGGTACAGGCCAGGCCGCCGGCAACGGCCTTGCTGCTGTCGGAGCTTTCACAACTCGAGAAAATGTAGTGGACGTTGATGTTGCCGTCGACCGAAAAGGTCCAATTGTTGTCCGCCGTCTGAAAATCGAGCGCCGCCGCCGGCATGGCGGCGAACAAGGTACAAAGCCCCGCCGCGAGCGGCGCAAGCGGATACAGCTTTCTAAGGGTATGGTTCATCGGCTCCTCCTTCCTGGGTTTATTTATCAATGAAGCTATGCGCGGACCGGTGATCCGCGGAGCGCGTGATGCCCGCGCCCATACCCGAAAAGGCAAGCGATATGCCAATAAAGACTGGAAGTTTGCAGCTTCAATAAGCGTTAATTAACAATGCCTTATGTTATGGCCGGCGAAGCACATGGGGCGCTTTTGACATAAACGAGACATTGGCTCCTCCAAGCTGTAACAAAAACGCTACAGGTCATCGGAGAGGCGCGGAACGTGGGCAGCGCACTATCGCTGCAAGCCGCGCAGCCAGCTGCAATGTAAAGAAGGGAACGCTGCGGATACGCCGCTACAGCAGGTTATGGCGCAATGCCAGCAACACCAGTTCGACGTCGCCGGTCACACGCAGCTTCTGCTTGATCAACGTGTGGTAGTTGGCCACCGTCTTGGCGCTGAGATTGAGGATTGCCGCAATGTCCGCCGCGCTGCGCGCCGTCACCAGCATGCGGAAAATCTCAAACTCGCGCGCCGTCAGCAGCTTCAGCGGATTGTCGTCACCGGCCAGCTTGGAAGCGGCGATCGACTGCGCCACGTCGGCGCTCAGGAACAATTTCCCCGATGCCACTTCCACCACCGCCTTGGCCAGTACCTCCGGTGCATTGCTCTTGGTGACATAGCCGCGCGCACCGAGCTGAATCGCCCGTTCGGTCAACTCAGCATCCTCATGCATGCTGAACACCAGGATGCGCGCCGCCGGCTCCCGCGCGATGATGCGGCGGATGATCTCGAAGCCGCTCATGCCGGGCATCGACAAGTCCAGCACCACCACGTCCGGCATTTCCTTCACATACAGCGCGTAGGCCTGCTCGCCGCTGTCGGCTTCGGCGACGATCTGCAGGTTCGGCTCCTGCTCCAGCAGGCGGCGGAAGCCGGAGCGCACGATGGCGTGGTCATCGACCAGCATCAGCCTGATCGGCGCCGTGCTCATGCGCCAACTCCGGCAGGCGCTGGGTACGGCAGGCGCACCAGCACACGGGTGCCCCTGGAGCCATCGATGGAACAGCTTCCACCCAGCGCCCTGACCCGCTCGCGAATGCCGAGCAGGCCGAAACCGCCGCCGCCGATCTTTTCATCGAAGCCGCGGCCGTCGTCGTGGACCGACAGTTCCAGCCGGTCCGCAGCGCCGCCCGGCCCCGCCTGCAGGCGGGATACCACGATCTCCACCTTGGCCGCACCGGCATGACGGGAAATATTGGTCAGGCACTCCTGTACCACCCGATACAGGGTGATGCCGCTTTCTCCCTGCAGTTCGGCCGTGTCGTCGGACATGCGCAAGGTGCAGGACAGCTGCGGGTTCCTCTGTCGGAAGCCGCCGGTCAGCTCACGCAGGGCTGCGCCCAATCCCAGCCCTTCGAGAACGCCGGGCCGCAGGCGCTGCAGGATGCTGCGCACCATGTCCTTGATCCGCCCGATGGCTTCGACGATGGCCTCGGCGCTCTCGCGCACCGGGGCGCCACCGCGGTTGCGGATCGCCACCGCGTCGGCATGGATGGCGGTGACGCACTGTCCGATTTCGTCGTGAAGCTCGCGCGCCAGGTTCTTGCGCTCTTCTTCCTGCATCTGCATCAGGCGCCGCGTCAGCGAACGGTTGTCCGCCACGCTGCGCTCAAGGGTTTCCGCCATATGGTTGAAGCCGACGCTGATGCGCGACATCTCGGGCAGGCCGAATGCCGGCAGGCGGGCGCCGAGATTACCGTGCTCGATCTCGCCCAGCGCCCCGAGTATGTATTCCACCGGTCGCATCGCATGGGACACTGCCCACCAGACCAGGCCGTTGACCAGCACGAAGAACAGTGACAGCAACAACAACAACCCCCGTGAAGTGGCCCAGATCTCGTCGATCTCGTAAGTGGGATCCGGCTGGATGACCAGTTCACCCAAGGGCGCTCCTTCGAAGGTCACGCTGCGGCGGTTGGGCTCCATCGGCGGCGAATAGGCGCGCACCATCCAGACGAACCAGGCCGGCGCCTCCGGCTGGCGCTCGCCGCCTTCTTCGTTGCTATCGATCAGCCGGCCGTGGCTGTCGTAGAAATTCACTTCCAGATGGCGTACGTCGCGCAATTCCCGCAGCTGGAACAGCGGGATGGCATAGCCCTGTCCGCGCCAATGATCATGCAGCACGGCCAGCTGCGCATCGAGAAAATGACCGGTCAGGCTCATGGTAGAGCGGACTTCCATGCGGATGTCCTGACGCGCCTTCTGCACCACGTAGTCGCCTCCGGCAATGGTCATCATGGCGATCAGCACCGTGATCAGCAGGCTCAGGCGCAGCTTGAGATTGGTGCCGATCGGGCGCCTGGCCTCTCCTGCCGGCTGCGCTGGCATCAGCCGCAACGGTTTATCCGGTAAATACGGCTTGGGCAGGCTCATGCACGGCTCGGTGATGGGTCCATCCGGGAATCGTGCGTTCAATCGCGCCGGCGCGCAACAAGCCTGGGCACGGGCAAAAGAAAGGCCGGGACAAGTCCCGGCCCAGAAAGGAGTGCTGCAATACCATTTTGGACAAGGGCCGAGGTCACCGCCAGCGAATCCTTCCCTGCTTTAGGCGGGAAAAACTCACGGGGTCTGGATGCCCCCGCCCCCATCGACACCATCCAGGTCAATCGAACGACAGCCGCATGCCGGCCCAGTAGGCGCGCGGCATGGACGGAGAAATCGCAGTGACATTGGGCCAGTTGGCGGGATTGGCATTGAAGTGCCCGCTGCTGTCGAACGGGTTGGAAGTGAGCTGTCCGGAAGTCGCGTAGTCCCGGTCGAAGACATTGTTGACGCGGCCAAACACTTCCCAATAAGGAGTGAAGCGGTAGCTGCTGTTGAGGTTCAGCAGCGCATAGCCGCCGATCCGCCCGGAATGTTCGAACGTCTCGCCAGCGTCGTTGACGCCCTGTTGATGCCGGTTGTTCTCGTTGCCGCGCACGAACTGCCCGGAAGCGGCTATCAGGTTGGCGCCCACGGTCCACTGGCCGCTGATGTCGTATTCGGCTTCGAGTTTTCCAGTATGGCGGGGGATCAGCGGCAGGCGGTTTCCGGCCGCTACCTGGATGAAACCATTGTCGTCCGCCGTGCTGTTGTTTTGGGAAACCAGGGTGAGCGGCGTGCGGTAGGTCGCGTCGACGAAGCTGTAGCCGGCATGCCAGCGGAAGCGCTTCGCCACCTCGCCGAACAGGGTCAGCTCCAGTCCCTGCCGGCGGGTTCTGCCGACGTTGTCGAAATAGCCCGCTCCGGACAGCTGGGAGCTGATGAACTGGATATCGTTGTTGCTCGCGGTGTGGAACACCGCACTGCTCCAGCCCAGCAGCTTGCCGATCAGGTTGCCACGGGCGCCGACCTCGAAGGTTTTGGCCACCACTTGCTGCAAGGCCGGATCGGCCGCAAAGGCGTTGGGCAGCTTGCACGGCTGCGTCGGATCGGCACAGCCCAGCTCGATTGCAGTGGGCGCGCGGCTGCCCTCATTGTAATCGGCGTAAATGGTCAGATTCTTGCTCGGCGTCAGGTTGACGCCGATGGCAGGATTGAGACGGCGAAAGGCGTGATCGCCGTTGAGGTCGGTGCCCAGGCGATCCTCCAGCTGGACGCGGGTATCGTTGTAGCGCAGTGATGCGGTGACATGCACCAGTTCGTTCACCGAGAAGGTATCGGTGGCATAAAGGCCGTAGTTGCGATTGTTGCCATACAGGCTCACGTTCTCCTCCACGTCGCCGTTCGCCACCGTGCTGCGCGCCGGGGTGATGGTCGCGTCCTGTTCGGTCTGGATGAAATCGCTATGTCCCTTGTCATAGCTGGCACCGAAGGTCAGCTGGTTCTTGCGCGCGAAAACATTGCCGGAGTAGGTCAGCTGCGCAGTCGCGCCGTAAGTGCGCTGGCCGGTGCTGGTACGGTGATTGACGCCGGTCTCGTCGGCGAATTCAGCCGCCGCGCAAGCATCGGGATCGGGGTCGCCGGCGCAATTGCCGCCGGGTGCAATGGAATTGTTGTAGTCGTCCGAATAAGCATCGTTGACATCGCCGTTGAAAGTGCGCGTCTCGAGTTGACGAAAGTAGACGTTCCCCGCCAGCAGCAGATCCTCGCGCAGGAAATGGCTGGCCCGGGCATTGATGAAGTTGAGATGATTCTTGGTGTTGTCCGGTGTCGTGAACACCGCCTTGCGGCCCAGTTGCGCGATCATGTCTTCCGGCGTCAGGCCGTTGCCGGTCAGGTTGGTATCGGCATAGGCATAGCTGACGTCGACATCGGTGACCTCGTCCTGCCAACCGGCCTTGCCGAACAGCTGCCGCACATGGGACGGCGACGACGGGCGCCAGCCGTCTTCGTCGAACCAGTTGCCGGTCAGGAAATAGTCGAATTTGCCCTTGCTGCCGCCGGTCTCGAACTCCGCCGAGCGCCGGCCGTAGGAACCACCGTAAGCCGTGATCGAAGTGCCGGGATATTGCGCCCCGCTCTTGGTCTGCACTGATAGCGCCCCGCCCAGGGTGTTGAGGCCGAACAGGGGATTGGACCCCGGCATCAAGGTGATATTGGCGATGGCCGATTGCGGGATCAGGTCCCAGTTGACCACGTCGCCGAACGATTCGTTGATGCGCACACCGTCAACATAGACCGACAGGCCCTCCGGCGTGCCGAGCAGGGGTGAGGCGGTGAAGCCGCGGAAATTCACGTCCGGCTGGAACGGGTTGTCCTGCGTCTCGTTGATGAAGACGCCGTTCAGGTTCTGGTTCATGAAGTCGGCCAGATCGAGCGTCTTCTGACGGTCGATGTCCTTGCTGGTCGCCGTCTGCACATTGGCCGGCACCAGATTGATCGGCGTGCCCAGGCCCGGCAGCGGCGTGGTGCCAACCACCGTGACCTGGGGTAGTTCCTGCACCGTCGCCGGGTTTTCCGGCGCTTGAGCCCTGTCGTCGGCCAGGGCACTCCAGGACAGGCCGAGCACTCCGGCCATTCCCAGGCCGCGGTGAAATGTGGCGACAGCCTGCTTGATCATGCCCTCCCCCTCTGTCTGGTTCGGCTTCTTCATGCGCTGTTATTTCGAGCGATGAGACCGGGGCGCCTTTAGCGGATCGTCACACCCCAGGGCAATTTGCCCACCGCCACGGTCTGGACCACGCGATTGCTCGCCGTGTCGATCACCGAGACGCTGTCGGACCTGCCGTTGGCGACATACAACTTGGCGCCGTCGTGGGTGATGGCCATGTTCCAGGGGCGCTGGCCCACCGGGATGCTGGCGCTCACTTCATTGCTGCGGGTGTCGATTACCGATACCGTGCCGGCGCCGCCGTTGGCGATGTAAACGCGGCTGCCATCCGGATGCGCCAGGGCTCCGGCGCTGCGTAAGGCGGTGGGAATCTTCTTCACTTCCTTCCAGCTGCCCATGGTGATGAGCTGCACCGAGTCGGCGGATTCGTCGGCGATGTAGACGAACTTTCCATCCGGCGTCACCGCCATGCCGCGGGGATGGCCACCGCCGGGAATCAGCGCCACCGACTTCTTCCGTTGCAGGTCGATCACGTCGATGTCGTTGCTGTTTTCATTGCTGACCAGCAGCCAGCGGCCGTCCGGGCTGAATACGCAGTGCTCGGGATTCTTGCCCTGCAATGCAATGGACTTGATCGGCTCCAGGCGCGCCACGTCGATCAGCACCGCTTCGTTGGAATCTTCCGCACAAGCTGCCGCGGTCTTGCCGTCGGCGGAAATACCGATGCCCTCAGGGCTTTTACCCGCCGCGATGGACTTGATGACCTGACCGGTTTCCGCGTTCACTGCGATCACCGAGTTGGTGGGGGCATCCACCACCAGAACTACCTTTCCCGTCGCATCGACCACGGCACCTTCCAGCTTCTTGCCGATCGAACCGTCGCCGGACAGCGTCCTCACCACCTTGTCGCTCGATGTGTCGATGACCGACACGGTTCCGGACCCGGCGTTCGGCACATAGGCGAGTTCCGCCCGTGCCGGTGCCCCGAATGCCAGCAGCGACAATGCAGCGCCAACGGCGAACAGCTTGCTCATCTTTACCTTCCTCCGGCTGATTGGTTGTTTGCTGCCAGTCTTGTCTGCGTGCAAGATCGTCGAATCCAGCGCTGCGTGCAGTCAAAGTAATCCGGCGGCGGCCCGAAGATCAACAGGAAAATTTCACGACTATAGGAGCGTGATCTGCCGGCTTTTTCCCTGCGCAAACAGGCGCGAAACAATATTGTCCCGCTTCCGTTGCAGCTGTATCAAAAACGATACACTTCCTCCACGGCAGACGACATGGAGCGGTGCGCAATATTCGATCTACGGGCGGCTTACAGCTGCGCTCCGAATGAAATTGCCGCGTGGCATGCCGCTTGCTGTCGATGGTTTGCAACGCAATCCGGCGCACAGACCGGTGCGGATTTTCTACAACAAACGCGGGAGGAGATATGTCGTTCAACGGTCCCGCCGCAGCGGCCGGGTCGTCGCGACCGGAAAATCAAGCTGCCGTCATTGCTCTGACCGTCACTGCCCTGCTCGGTTTCGCCGCCAATTCCCTGCTCTGCCGCATGGCGCTGCACGGGGGCGCCATCGATGCGGCATCGTTTACCGCGGTGCGGCTCGTCTCCGGCGCCCTCAGCCTGAATCTGCTGCTGGTCCTGCGCGAGGGTCATCGCGCCGGCGGCGACTGGAAATCAGCTTTGGCCCTGTTCGCCTATGCGGCGGCGTTTTCCATTGCCTACGTGACGATTTCGGCAGGCGCAGGCGCGCTGCTCCTGTTCGGCAGCGTGCAGACCACCATGATCGTGCGCGGGCTGATCCTGGGCGAAAGCCCGCACTGGTATGAGTGGAGCGGCCTGGCCCTGGCCTGCGCCGGTCTGCTTGCCCTGATCTCCCCGGGGCTGACGGCACCGCCGCTCGGCGGCGGCCTGATCATGATCGCGGCCGGGGTGGCCTGGGGCATCTATTCGCTGCGTGGACGCAACAGCCGCGATGCCGTCGCCAACAGCGCAGGCAATTTCCTGCGTACCCTGCCTTTTTGCCTGCCCTTGATGCTCTGGGTCTATCTGGACGCCGGACCTGCCGGAGCCGGCGGTCTGCACCTCGAGGCCACCGGCCTGATCGAAGCCGTGCTGTCGGGTGCGCTCGCTTCCGGCCTTGGCTACGCGGTGTGGTATACCGTCCTGCCGGCGCTCAGCGCCATGCGCGCTGCGGTGGTACAACTCGCGGTGCCGATCCTGGTGGCCGCCGCCGGTGTGGTGCTGCTGGGAGAGCGGCCGGGGCTGCGCCTGGTCTGCTGTGCCGCCGCAACCCTGGGCGGCGTGGCGTTGGCGACCTGTTATCCCCTGTACCTGAATTTCAATCGTAAGCAACAGAACGAGCAGCGAGAGATTCCACGATGAGGCGTGTCCGCAACAACATCCAGCACAGTACCGCTAAAGCCAAAGGCTGGCGCAAAAGTGCAACTGCATCGGCCAGCCTGCTCCTGGCCTGGTGGTCCGGCACTGCCCTGGCGGACGAGCCGACCCGGGACCTCGGCCCGGTCACTGTGACCGCAACCCGTACCACGCAACCGGCTTTCGACGTTCCCGCCTCGATCGACGTGATCCGCGGCAGCGCCTACAACGGCGACACCCTGGGCGCCAATCTGTCCGAAGGCCTGGCCGCGGTTCCCGGCCTGCTGGCCCGCAACCGCCAGAACTACGCCCAGGACGAGCAGATCTCGGTACGCGGGTTCGGCGCGCGTTCGCAGTTCGGAGTGCGCGGCGTGCGCCTTTACGTCGACGACATTCCGGCGACGCAGCCGGATGGCCAGGGGCAGGTCTCGCATTTCAACCTGGGCAGCGCCGACCGTGTCGAGGTGCTGCGCGGCCCTTTCTCTACTCTCTACGGTAATTCCTCGGGCGGCGTGATCTCGCTTTACACGGCCGACGGCAGCGATCCGCCGCAGCTCAGCGCCAGTGCCTCGGGCGGCAGCTACGGCGTTTACCGGGCCAATCTCGATGCGCGCGGAACCGCCGGGCCGTTCGACTACAACGCCGACTATTCGCATTTCTCCACCGACGGCTATCGCGAGCACAGCCGGGCCAGGCGCGATTCCTTCAACGGCAAGCTCAACTTCCAGGCCGGCCGCGCCGGCAAATTGACGCTGCTGCTGAACTACTTCTCCTCGCCGGAATCGCAGGACGCCCTGGGCCTGACCCGGGCGCAGTTCGAAACCGATCCGCGCCAGGCCACGATACAGGCCGATCAGTTCAATACCCGCAAGAGCGTGGAGCAGATCCAGGGCGGCCTGATCTATGACTACGCCATCAACGAACAGCAGAGCGTACGGTTGCTTGGTTATTACGGCACCCGCCAGGTGCGACAGTTCCTTTCGATTCCGGTTTCCGCGCAGAAGACCAGTTCCACCAATTCCGGCGGCGTGGTCAATCTCGACAGCGGCTACGGCGGCGGCGATGCGCGTTGGACCTGGCATGCGCCGCTGGCCGGCCGGCCGTTCAGCCTCGTCGCCGGTCTCAGTTACGACGAGCTGTCGCAACGCCGACGCGGCTACGCCAATTTCGTCGGTGACGGCAGCCAGATGGATCAGTGGGGGCAACAGGGCGCGCTCAAGCGCCACGAAACCAACGATGTCTATGACCTGGACGAATATGTGCAGGGCAGCTGGCTGTTCGCCGAACAGTGGTCGCTGATGCTGGGTGTCCGCCACAGCATGGTGCAGTTCGACTCCACCGATCACTTCCTGTCCAACGGCGATGACAGCGGCAACAAGGGTTACTACGCCACCACGCCGGTCGGTGGCCTGATGTACAAGCTGCGCCCCTGGGTGCACTTGTACGGATCCTATGGCGACGGTTTCGAAACGCCGACGCTGAACGAGTTGGCCTACCGTCCCGATAGCGGCTCGGGCCTCAACTTCGGCCTGAAGCCTTCGCATTCCAACAATGGCGAACTCGGCGCCAAATTCCGTCTGCGCGAACATACCCAGGCACAGCTGGCGCTGTTCCAGGCGGTCACGCGCAACGAGATCGTGGTCGGCCCCACCGCCAACGGCCGCAACACCTATGTCAACGCGCCGCGCACACGACGCCAGGGAGTGGAAGCCTCGCTCGATACCGAGCTGGCGCCGCTGTGGAAACTGCAGCTGGCCTACACCTACATCGACGCAGTGGTGCGGGCGGACTATTGCCAGGACGGCAGCACGACCTGCCTGCAGACACCTGGCAGCCCGATCAAGGTGAGCAGCGGCAACCGCGTGCCCGGCGTGCCGGAATCGGAACTCTACGCCGCACTGCGCTGGGGCGCCGACAGCGGCTGGCATGCCTCGCTCAACGCACAGTACGCCAGCGAAGTGCCGGCCAACGACGTCAATACCGCTCATGCAGCGGCTTATGCGCTGATGGGCGTGGACGGCGGCTATATCTTCGACCTGCCACACTGGCGCATCAACAGCTTCGTGCGCGTCGACAACCTGCTCGATACCAACTACGTCGGCTCGATCATCGTCAACGACGGCAACAGCCGCTTCTTCGAGCCCGGGCCCGGACGCGCTGTATTGGCCGGGCTCAGCTTCAACTGGAAGTACTAGACCTCATCCTGGACATCACCCCAGACATCGCCTGATACCGGGCCGTGCGGATGATCCGAACGGCCCGGGGTTACAGGTCTACGTCTTCGCCTGGCTTCAGCTCTTCAGCACACCGGACAGTTTCGCCGCCTGTGTGGCAAGGGCGTCCATCAGCGGAGGATTGAGGCAGTCGTAGGGTTCAAGGCTCAGCTGCTTGAGCCTGCCGCGCACCTCGCCCATCCTGGCCGGGTCGAAGCCCGATTCGATGATCGAGGACACGAAAGCCGCGAAACCCGGCGCCGCCCAGCCGGTCTCGGCGGACAATTCGGTATGCACGAAATCCAGGCCGAAAAATGCATGGCTGGTATTTTCGATGCGGCCGAACATGTGAACGCCGCAAGCTTTGCAGGCGTGCCGCTGGATGGTGGCCTTGGAATCGATGATGGACAGCTTCTCCGCGTGCTGCGTCACGCTGACCTTGTCGCGGGAAACGACCGCGATCACCGCGAACGTTGCCCCCTTGGGCTTCCAGCATTTAGTGCAGCCGCAGGCATGGTTATGCGCGGTTTGCGCCTTGATGGATACCTTCACCGGGTCCTGTGCGCACTTGCACACCAGTGTGCCGCCGGCAAAACCCTCTACTGCCGGCTTGGAGCCATTGTCGACCGACGGGTGGATTGAGAATGTGCTGGACATTGCTCACCTCCCGCCGACGATGGTGGCGTGCGCGCCGTTGTGGAACCTTTCTGAACGCATGGCGACTCCTCCATAGATTTGAGTGTGGACAACTGATCGGAACGCAGTCCCTGTTCGAGCGCGCGCGCAACGGATTTCATCGCGCAGCACAATCGAGGTTGCTCGGGGGGTTGCTCGGTGGCCAGGCAGGGCATGATGGAGGAATCCGACATCCAGCTCGATGCTGTCGAAGTCCATACCCAGGGCAGTGGCCGGTCCGATCATGTCCGTCCTCTATCCTGGAAGGTGCCGCTTGCCTGAAAGATCTGCTCCGTCATCCTCACGGCGGAGATCGATTTTGGAACCTTCGGAAACGGCGAGCGCCGCGTCCTCGTAAGCCTCATGCCGGCGGACGCCGCCGATGTCGTGCCGCACCAGTCCGTGACGATGCATCTTCCGGTACATGGTCTTGCGGCTCAGGTGCAGGCGCACGGCGGCAGCGCTCACGTTCCAGTGGCAGGCTTCGAGAGTCCGGCGCAAGGCGTCGCACTCGGCGCTGCCGAGCACATTGCCGTCACCGCCCTCGCCGATCGCATTGGCGGCGGCGACCTCGGCCTGCGGCCTGATGCGGCCTCCGGTCAGCCAGCCCTCGTCGAAATCGTCGAGGCCGAGGTAATCCGACTCGCGCAAGGCCAGCATCATGCACAGCACGTTGCGCAGCTGCCGCAGATTGCCGGGCCAGGGATAGCGCGCCAGGCGCTGCACCAGGGCTTCGTCGATCTGCACCGGCGTGCGCTCGCCGGCCTCGATGCGCAGCAGATAACGCACCACGTCGGCGGCATCCTTGCGCTCACGCAGCGGCGGGATGGTCAGGGTGATGCCGTTGAGGCGATAGTAGAGATCGTCGCGGAACTGGTTTTTGGCGATCATCTCCACCGGATCGCGATGGGTCGCGCTGATCACGCGGATGTCCACCGCCACCGGCTTGCTGCCGCCGAGCGGCACCACCTCGCGTTCCTCGATCACCGTCAGCAGGCGCGCCTGCAAGGGCAGCGGCATGTCGCCGATCTCGTCGAGGAACAAAGTGCCGCCATTGGCCTGCAGCACGCGCCCGATATTGCCTTCGCGTGTAGCGCCGGTGAAAGCGCCCGGCTTGTAGCCGAACAGCTCGCTCTCGATCAGCAGCTCCGGGATCGCGGCGCAATTCACCGCCACGAAGGGCTTGTCGGCGCGCCGGCTGGCGCTGTGGATGGCCTTGGCGAAATAGCCCTTGCCGGTGCCGGTCTCACCCAGCAGCAGCACCGAAATATCCCGGTTCAGCACGCGGCGCAGGATCTGCACGTTGCGCATCATCACCGGATCGGTCGGCTGCATCACATCCAGCGCATCGGAAACTCTCGCCCCGACCACCACCGACTTCGGCACACGGCGGAACTCGTCGGCCGGCGGCTGCACCACGGCGAAAAACTTCTGATGGCCGAAACGCGTCGCCAGCGGTTCCGGGCGGAAGCCGTGGCGCATGCCCATGTGCAGCAACGCCGCCAGCGGCACATCCAGGATGGTGTCGATGCGCTGCCCGCACAGCGATTTGTGATCGCGGTAGCCGAGCGCTTCCAGGGCGCTGCGGTTGGCGCCGATGATGGTGCCGCCTTCGTCGAAGGCCAGCACCCCTTCACCGGGTGTGCTGACAAACTCGGCACAGCGGTGGAAGCGCAGCACGTGATATTGCTTGCAGGCCTGCAGCAGGGCGCGGTTCTCGATGTTCTGCGCTGCGATATCGACCAGAGCCAGGGTGTGCGTCTGCGCGCCAGTGGAACTGCCAGAGATATCCAGCGCCGCGATCACCCTGCCCTGCATGTCGAAGATCGGCGCGGCCGAACAGGTCAACGCGGTGTTCTGCACCAGGAAGTGATCGGACTGATGGATCACGATCGGCTCGCGCGTCATCAGGCAGGTGCCCATGCCGTTGGTGCCGAGCTCCTGCTCGCTCCAGATGGCGCCCTCACGGAAGCCGCTGCGCCGTGCCGTCATCGAGAAGGCCGGATCGCCGACATAGCTGAGGATCACCCCGTCGTGATCGGTCAGCATGATGCCGTACTGCGTGTGCAGCATCTGCCGCGACAGGCCGAGCATCTCGATGCGCGCGATCGGCAGCACCGCGCCGATATTTTCGCGCCGCGCGTCGAGATCGCTGCGCTCGACGATCAGCGGTTTCTTCACCTGCAGCGGATCAAGCGAATAGGCGGAAAGACATCGACTCCATGAATGCCGCACTGCCTGGCCGACGTCGCTGCTGTCGCCGCGGCTTTTAACGGCCAGCTCGATCAGGCGCGCATGGCCTTGACTATCCTGTCTTAAACGCATTGTCCTCTCCTCCGTCATGTTTTCCTCGATGCACGTATGCATTCCGGTTTTGTCGGCGACGGCGAGAGGCCTGCATCTGCATCGGTCAGGACTTCTCTGCTGCGTGGAACAGTGCCGTCGCTGTTATCCATGCAGCGTACTGCGAATAGCCTCCTGCGAGAAGGGCCGCCGGGCGAAAAGTCGGCATTAAATTCAGCCCGCTTCGGCATGCAGGAACGGTAAACAAACGTATACGCTGCGGTACGGCCGGCACGACCGCCCGCAGCGGAGCCGCACCCCGCGGTAGAAGCCTCAACCGCCTTGGCGCTGCGCCCGGGCATGATCAGAAGCGGATCACCGAGCGGATCACCTTGCCCTCGTGCATCAGGTCCAGGGCCTTGTTGATGTCCTCCAGCGGCAGCACTTCGGTGATCATCTCGTCGATCTTGATATCGCCGTGCAGATAGCGGTCGACGAATCCCGGCAACTCGGTGCGTCCCTTGACCCCGCCGAAGGCCGAGCCGCGCCAGACACGGCCGGTGACCAGCTGGAAAGGGCGGGTGCGGATTTCCTCGCCGGCGCCGGCGACGCCGATGATGATCGACTCGCCCCAGCCCTTGTGGCAGCACTCCAGGGCCGAACGCATGACGTTGACGTTGCCGATGCACTCGAAGGAGTAGTCGACGCCGCCGTCGGTGAGGTCGACGATGGCCTGCTGCACCGGCACGTCGTAGTCCTTCGGATTGACGCAGTCGGTGGCGCCCAGGGCCCTGGCCATGGTGAATTTGTCCGGATTGGTGTCGACCGCGATGATGCGGCTGGCCTTGGCCATCACCGCGCCCTGCACCACCGACAGCCCGATGCCGCCGAGCCCGAACACTGCCACGGTGGAGCCGGGCGGCACCTTGGCAGTGTTGAGCACCGCGCCGATGCCGGTGGTGATGCCGCAGCCGAGCAGGCAGACTTTGTCCAGCGGCGCCTTCGGATTGATCTTCGCCACCGAGATCTCCGGCATCACGGTGTATTCGGAGAAAGTGCTGGTGCCCATGTAGTGCAGGATCGGCTTGCCCTTGTGGGAGAAGCGCGTGGTGCCGTCCGGCATCAGGCCTTTGCCCTGGGTCAGGCGGATCTTCTGGCACAGATTGGTCTTGCCGGATTTGCAGAACTTGCACTCGCCGCATTCCGGAGTGTAAAGGGGGATGACGTGATCGCCGGGCTTGACGCTTTTCACGCCGGCGCCGACTTCCTGCACGATGCCGCCACCCTCATGCCCCAGGATCACCGGGAACAAGCCTTCGGGATCCTTGCCGGAAAGAGTGAAGGCATCGGTATGGCAGACGCCGGTAGCCACTATCTTGACCAGCACTTCACCGGCCTTCGGCCCGGCCACGTCCACCTCTTCGATCGAAAGTGGCTTGCCGGCTTCCCAGGCGACCGCAGCTCTTGATTTCATGTTCTCGCTTCCTTCCTGTTGTCGTTCCGATCGAGGTCACGCACCTGCGTGTCCCGGTGCTGTTGCGTTGCCCATGTCTCCCTTTGCAATCCGCCGCTCCTCCTGGTCTCCGGCGGTTCGCTTCGCAGCACGGCTGGAGATATGGATAGCAGCCTGTATGCCATCTTCTTCTGCATCATAAAGTTGTTATTTATCAATTTGTTAAAAGATCAATACAAAGCCGGTCAGGAATTTTCGCGTCGCCCGGAGTCGACCACGCTACAGCCCTGTGCCGGAAGTGACACAGCCAGCCGGCAGCCGCGGCAATGTTTGCTGCAATGCATCGGGCATTGCCTCATGGAGACGGCGGCCCGCCGTACTTGTAGTCCGGGCTGCCGTGATAGTTGGAACGGATGAAAGTGATGATCTTCCACAGGTCATCGTCGGTCTTGACGATGGCCCCGTGCGGCGGCATCGGGCCGACCACATTTTCGTGGCCCTTGCGGCTGTAGCCTTTTTTCTGCAGCTCGTCGGTGCCCAGGGTCACCAGGCGGAACAAGGTGTCGTCGTCGCCGCCGTAGACCCAGGTGTCATTGGTCAGCGGCGGGCACATGCCGCCGCCGCCGTTGCCGCCGTGGCAGCCATTGCAACCGGAATGCATGAACAGCTTCTGGCCCTGCGCGACGATGTCGGCATTGTCGTCCTTGTAAGGGTTCTTCAGTTCACCCTGCTTGGTGGCGGCGACCCGGTCGATCGGCGTCATCGGCCCGGCGGATGCGCTTGCCGCCGACTTAGCAGCATCGGAGCCGGAAGATTCCCCGGAAGATCCTTTTTCCTGGGCGCAGGCTGCCGCGGCAACGGCGAGCACCACCAAAGCGCCACCCAAAACTTTTTTCAACACAGCGTTTCTCCTCTCTATAGGTTCAACGAAATATTCAGCCGTGCGCGCCGATAGGCGCAGCCGCACTGGAACCGGCATTCGACGCCGATTGCTCCAACAGCTTGATCACCGCCTGGCTATCCTTGTCCTTGGCGATGGCCAGCGCCGTCTTGCCGTTCTCGTTTTGTGCCGCAGCATCGGCACCTGACTTGATCAGCATCGCAGCCAGGTCCGCCTGGTTCGCCGCTGCCGCAATCATCAAGGCGGTAACGCCGCCGGTATTCCTGGCATTGACGTCGGCGCCATGGTCGATCAGCGCCTTGGCCGACTGGTCGGCATGGCCGGCGACCGCCAGCATCAGCGGCGTATAGCCGCTGCCGATGCGCTGGTTGACGTCGGAACCTGCCTGCACCAGCGCCACGGTGGCCACGTCCTTGCTGTACTGGGACGCAATGGCCAGCGCGGTCAGGCCATTCGGATTCTTCGCCTTCAGATCCGCCTTGTTCGCTACCAGCAATTGCACCAGATCGCCGTCGTCCATCCAGGCGGCGGTCATCACCGGAGTCCAGCCGTCGCTGTCCGTTCCATTGACGTTGGCCTTGTGCGCGACCAGGTACTTAACCATGTTCAGCGAGGTCTTGCGGATGGCGTTGAGCAGCGGCGTATAACCTTGCAGATCGCGTGCATTGATATTCGCGTGCTTTTTTTCCAGCAGGTAGCTGACGCGCATCATGTCGTCCGCGATCACCGCGTTGTTAAACTCGTCGTTGACCTTGGCGCCATGCTTGAGCCAATCGTCGAGCTGCGCGATGGTAATGCTCTGGGTGTCGGCCGTCACCGGGTGCGGCTTGGCCGGGGCATACGGCCCGTGGGCAGGCAGGTCGCCGTCGATCAGGCAGGACTCGCATTTCACCAGCGGCACGCCGTAATCGACCAGGATCGCGCGAATCTTGTCCTTCTCCCTCTTCATCGCCGCCTCGACTTTGTCGTGCAGGTCGCGGTTGCGCATGCGCACCGCCAGGGCCATGTCGAACTCCATCGGCACCGCGTCGTCCATCAGGTTCACCGGCTGGACCACCAGGGGCGCCTTCTTCACCGTCTTGTAGTAACCGGCGAACGGTCCCCAAATGGCGGCGACATCGAGCTGGCCATTGACCACCTGCTCCATCTGGTTGACCGGCTGGTCGTTCGCCACAAGGTCGGCGTCATGGCTGAGGTAGTGGACCACGGTATTGCTCTTGACGTCGTGCTGCGCCAGAGCCTCGCGCACGGAGGAAGTCTGGTAGACGCCGACCTTGAGGGTCTTCAGCCGCGGATCGTCCAGGCTCTTGAAATCGAAACCGCGGTCGTTGCGGTAGGCCAGCACGAAGGTAGTGCGATACAGCGGCACCGTGGTCATCACACGCTCGGCATCGGCGGGCATGTCGAGCATCAGGTCGCATTCGTCGGCGTCCAGCGTGGTCCTGGTCAGGCCGCGCTCGATGCCGGGGCGGTAGTAATACTGGACGCCGGTGCCGAGAGACTCCGCGATCACCTGCGCGATCTTGTTTTCGAAGCCGTCGCCCTTGTTATTGGATAACGGCATATTGCCGGGGTCCGCACAGACACGCAGCGCGGCAATGTTGTCGGCACCCATCGCGACACCGCTGACCAGCAGCAGGACCGGTAATGCCGAGCGTATTCTCATGCTCATCAGCTGCTCTCCTCGTTACTTTAGTTATGTGTTGATTCGACTGCGTTGCGCAGAGAACAATTCAACTTTCTACGCTAAAAAAAAATGATTTCAAGCGCGCATCGTCCGCTCGTGAGAATTTCCCGTATGCGGGGCTTACAAGACAAAAGACGCCCGATGCCTTTGCAGACATCGGGCGCCACTACCGCGTGCTACGCACCACCTAGTCGCTTATTCGACCCGGAACGTGTACAGCGTGCCGCCCATCGGGATCTTGTCCAGATTGGCCGCCTTGGTCATCGCGGTGGCGCCGATGGCGCCGAACTTGTCGCTCAGGTCGAGACCGGCTGTGACCGGCAGGCCGATCCAGCCGCCGATGCCGCTCCACACCGAGACGTACTGCTTGCCGCCGACCTTGTAGGTGATCGGGTTGCCGATGACACCGGAGCCCAGGCGCCGCTGCCACAGGATCTTGCCGGTCTTGCGGTCGACAGCGCGGAAATCACCGAGCAGATCGCCGTAGAAGGCAAGGCCGCCGTCGGTAACCAGCGCACCACCCCAGTTCGGGTAAGCGTCCGGAATTTCCCACACGGTCTCGCCGGTCAGCACGTTGAACTTCTTGAACTTGCCGGTAGTGCCGGGCTTCTCCGGATACATGAACACGTTGGCGAACACATAGACCGTGCCCTGCTGCGTATGCGCACGTTCCTGCGGCTCGTCCTCCATGCACCAGTTGTTGGTTGGGCAATACGCCATGCCGGGCTCGCTCGGATCGATGGCGCAAGGCTGTTGATCCTTGCCGCCCATCGCCGAAGGACAGGCCTGGGTGTTGCCGTTCGGACCGAACGGAGAATGTTCCTTCACCTTGACCGGACGGCCGGTCTTCATGTCGATCTTCTCGGCCCAGTTGGCGGTGACGTACTTGTTGGCGCGCAGCAGCGTGCCGTCGGTACGATCCAGCACATAGGCGAAGCCGTTGCGGTCGAAATGGATCAGCACCTTGCGCTTCTTGCCGTCGACCGTCAGGTCTTCCAACATGTTCTCGTTGATGCCGTCATAGTCCCACTGGTCGAACGGCGTCATCTGATAGGCCCACACTGCTTCGCCGGTATCGATCTTGCGGGCGAAGATGGTCATCGACCACTTGTTGTCCTGCGTGCCATCGTTGCACTCCTCGTGCGTCTTGGCACTGCAACGATAGGACGGGCTCCACAGGCCGGGGTTGCCGGTCGAGTAGTAGAGCAGGTTCAGCGCGGGATCGAAGCTGTACCAGCCCCAGGCCGCACCGCCGCCGCGTTGCCACTCGTCGCCGGGATAGCTGCTGATGCCGATATCCTTGCCGGCAGTGCCGTATTCCGGATGCGCCTTGTTGGTGTCCGGAGTCAGGCACACGTCCTTGTCGCTGCCGGTGCTGTAGCACTCCCAGATCTTCTTGCCGTCGGCGAGGTTGTAGGCCGTCATGCGGCCGCGTGCGGCGAACTCGTCGCCGCCGAAGCCGATGATGACCTTGCCGTTGGCGATGATCGGCGCCGGGGTGATGGTCTCACCCTTGGCCGGGAAGGCGTGCTTCACCACCCAGTCTTCCTTGCCGGTCTTGGCATCGAGGGCGATGACGAAGCCGTCGAGTGTGCCGAACACCACTTTGCCGTCGGCAAACGACATGCCGCGGTTGACGGTGTCGCAACAGGCGCGCGGCACGGCGGAGTCGTCGCGGTCGGTGGTCTTCTTGTAGTTCCAGATCGCCTTCGGATGATCGGGATCGCTCAGGTCGAGCGCCTGCACGATGTTGGGCCAGCCGCTTTCCATGAACATCATCGGCGTGCCATCGACCGTGACGACCAGTGGCTGGCCCTCATGGCCGCGCAGCGTGCCGCTGGATTGCGACCAGATCATCTGCAGCTTGTGAACGTTGGTGGCGTTGATGTCTTTCAAACGGCTGTGTCGGGTCAGTTCGGTGTCGCCGCCTGGTGCCGCCCACAGATTCGGGTCCTTGGCTCGGTCAGCGACTTCATCGGCGACTGCTGCTCCCGAAACCGCGGCAAGCGCCAAGGCGGCACAGAACATCCCCAGCCTGCTTTTCAATACGGATTCCATACGCAGTTCTCCTCCTTCACATCGTGTCTTTATGTCCCGCCGCCACTGCCGGAAACCGCCGGCGGGGATTACGGGTTTTTGACGCCGTCCGCATGCGCAAGCATTCGGCTCGGCTCTTATCAAAGCAGCCGCCATGCCAGCTATTGTTGAAACCAAAAATCTTTATTTATCATATTGTTATGTGCATGATATCGAAGCCGGAACGGCCCAATTACGGGCTGTCGGGTCGGCGACGCTACAGCGGTGTGCCGGATATGACCCAACGCTTTTATCGCCCCCATTGCGGCCCACTGCGATGCCGCCGGCGATTGGCGCAGGCACTGGCCGATCCCGATGCCGGGGAATCGATCTGAAGGCTCGCTCAGGATTGCAGCTGCGGCGTTTGCAGCGGATCGCGCGGCGATCCGGAACCGGCTCACGCTCATTCCAGCCGATGCTTTGTCGATGAGACAACACATGGCCGGCATGGGATGACCGGGCCGCTACAGCAGATTCTTGGCGTGATGCGCCAGATGGTCGCCGATGAAGGTCTGGATGAACCAGTAGGAATGGTCATACCCTTCATGGCGGCGCAGGGTCAGCGCCTGGCCGGAGACGGCAGCTGCTGCTTCCAAGGCCTGGAGCTGAAGCTGCTCGACCAAGAACTGGTCGGCTTGCCCCTGGTCCACCAGGATCGCGCCCGGATAGGCATTGCGGCGCATCAGCAACGAGGCATCCCAGGCTTCCCAGCTCTTCTGGTCGGCGCCGAGATAATTGCCGAAAGCCTTCTTGCCCCAAGGCACCGCCACCGGATTGCAGATCGGGGCGAACGCCGAGACCGAATGCCAGTGCGTCGGATGGCGCAGCGCGGAGACCAGGGCGCCATGCCCGCCCATCGAATGGCCGAAGATGCCGCGGCGCTCCGCACTGACCGCGAAGTGTTTTTCCACCAGGGCCGGCAGCTCTTCGTTGATGTAGCCGCCCATGCGGTAGTTGGCGGACCAGGGAGCCGCGGTGGCGTCGAGGTAGAAGCCGGCGGCGACGCCGAAGTCCCAGGCCTCGGCGTCCCCTGGCAGATTCAAGCCGCGCGGGCTGGTATCGCAGGCCACCAGAGCCAGGCCGTATTCGGCCGCCAGCCGCAACGCCCCGGCCTTGATCAGGAAAGTCTCTTCGGTGCAGGTCAGCCCCGCCAGGTAATACAGCGCCGGCACCTTGCCGTGTGCGGCCTGTGGCGGTAGGTAGACGGCAAAGCGCATATCACTGGAGGTCGATTCCGAGCGATGGGTGTAAAACCCGATGCGGCCGCCGAAACAGGCCTGTTCGCTGCGCCTTTCCAGATTTGTCGCCAGATTCGTCGCCAGACTCATTGCCGCCCCTTCTGCGCTTGTTGAGCGATGCCGTGCTGCACTATTCGGCCGTGGTCGGATCGATCACCGTCGCTACTTCGGACACGCGGTTGGCCGGGAAACCACCCTGCTGCGCATGCTGCCGCACCATTTCCTCGTTCGGCGCGATGTAGACGCAGTAGATGCGGTCATCGGTGACGTAGCTGTGCAGCCACTGGATCTGCGGGCCCAGCTTGCTCAGCACGCCGCAGGAGGTCTGCGAAATCGCCCGCAGTTGGTCCGCCGACAATTTCCCCGCACCCGGTATGTCCCGCTCAATCACATATTTCGGCATCGTCATCCTCCTTGAGACAGCACTAGCCCGCGATGAGCGGGCATTTCACCTGGCGAACCCGGATCCGGCCTAGAGTTTTACCTGGCTGATCTGCAGGACCGGCTGGGTGTTGGTGTAGTTCGGGACATCGCTGAGTATGGCCGAGGCGTGCGGGCCGAATGCGGCCTGGAACGCTTCCACTGAATCGAAGTACAGATGGCCGAACGCCAGGTAGGCCGGAGGGACTCCCGGCTCGCCGCCGGCCAGGCCCTGCTCGACCGCCAGATTCTTCAGCGCCGCACCCAGTTTCTGCTTCACCATCGGCATGTGCTTGTCGCAGTAGTAGGCGATATCGAAAGTGCTGCCCTTGCCGTTCGGATACATCACACTGACCTTGATCATCGATTGCTCCTCCGTTGTGGGGATCTACAGTATCGACGCGGCAATCAATGAACAAGCACTGTGTCAGGCATCACCGCGGACTGTGTCATATCCGACACAGTGACCCGGCCACGCCGTTCGAATTCACGCGACAGCTCCGCCAGGCGCAGATCCCTGAAATCGTCCACCACGCTCAGGGCGCCCTGGAAATCCTCGTCGGCGAAATAGAAGCTGCGCACGATCAGCGCCCGCAGGCTGGCGCCTTGCGCCGCCAGCAGGCCGTTGCGGGAATCCTCCACCGCCAGTGCCTGCTCCGGCCGTAGGCCCAGGGCTGCCAGCGCCAGTTCATAGCATTCGGAGTCCGGTTTCTTGCGAGCCACATCCTCGCCAGCGATGCACACACGAAACGCGGCACGCGCCTCTACATCCAGCGTCGCCGCCAGCAAGCCTTCGAGATTGTCGCGGCTGGTGGTGGTGACGATGCCGAGTTGCAATCCGGCAGCGCGCGCTTGCGCCAGCAGCGGCCGCACACCCTTGCGCAGGGCAATGCCGCCATTGCGCAGCAGTTCCTGGTAATGCTGGTTCTTGCGGTGGTGAATGGCGGCGATCAGGGCCGCGGCGTCCGCCCGCTCCAGCCAGGCTGGATCGTATTCGCCGGCGAAATGGGCAATGCGTTCCCTGCCGCCGGTGATGCGCAATAGCGAGCCATACAGCCGTTCGCTCCAGTGCCAGGGCAGCCGGTAGTCGCTGAAGGCCTGGTTGAACGCGGCGCGGTGACCATCGCGCTCGGTTTCCGCAAGAGTGCCGTCGACGTCGAACAGCAGGGCGCGCAATTCGGTCATGGCGGGTTCCGGGCTTCCAGGTCAGTTCGCGTCGACGGCGGCAATATTGGCGCGCATCTGCGCGATGGTCGCCGCATAGTCACCGGCGCCGAATACGGCCGAGCCGGCGACGAAGGTGTCGGCGCCTGCGGCGGCGATCCGGGCGATATTGTCGGCCTTGACCCCGCCGTCCACTTCGAGCCGGATGCGCTGCCCGCTTTGCGCCGCATGACGATCGATGCGCACGCGCACCAAGCGCAGCTTGTCCAGCGTGGCTTCAATGAATGACTGGCCGCCGAAGCCGGGGTTGACCGACATCAGCAGCACCAGGTCGAGCTTGTCCAGCACGTTATCCAGCCAGTGCAGGGGCGTCGCCGGGTTGAACACCAGCCCGGCGCGGCAGCCCTGGTCGCGGATCAGCTGCAGGCTGCGATCGACGTGCCGCGAGGCCTCGGGATGGAACGAGATCAATCCGGCGCCAGCCTTGGCGAACTGTGGGATCAACGCATCGACCGGCTCCACCATCAGGTGCACATCGATCAAGGCCTCGCCCACATGCGGCCTGATCGCCTCGCAGACCATCGGCCCGATGCTCAGGTTCGGCACGTAGTGGTTATCCATCACATCGAAATGGATCCAGTCCGCCCCGGCGGCCAGAACGGCGCGCACCTCCTCGCCCAGGCGGGCGAAGTCTGCCGACAGGATGCTGGGCGCGATGAGCGCGCCCTTGGCGGGCAGATCCTTCACGCTCAATGCACCACCGCGCGCAACTCGCCCCTGGCGTAGCGGCTGGCCATCAGGTCCAGCTGTATCGGCCTGATCCGGCTGGCCTGCCCGGCGCTGCCGAACGCCTCGAAGCGCAGCTTGCAGATGTCCCGGGCCGCGGCGGTCGCCGCCTTGAGGAAAGCGCGCGGATCGAACTCGCCGGGCTTCTCGCCCATGCTCTTGCGCATCGCCCCGGTCATGGCCAGGCGGATGTCGGTATCGATGTTGACCTTGCGCACACCGTGACGGATGCCCTCGCGGATTTCCTCCACCGGCACGCCATAGGTCTCCTTGATCCTGCCGCCGAATTCGCGGATCACTTCCAGCCATTCCTGCGGCACGCTGGACGAGCCGTGCATCACCAGGTGCGTATTTGGTATCCGCGCATGGATGGCCTTGACCCGGTCGATGGCCAGGATGTCACCGGTCGGCGGCCGGGTGAACTTGTAGGCGCCGTGGCTGGTGCCGATGGCGATGGCCAGTGCATCGACACCGGTCGCCTTGACGAAATCGGCGGCCTGATGCGGATCGGTCAGCAACTGGCTGTGGTCGAGCTTGCCGGCTGCGCCGGAGCCGTCTTCCTCGCCGGCCTCGCCGCTCTCCAGCGAACCGAGACAGCCCAGCTCGCCTTCCACCGACACACCCACCGCATGCGCCAACTCGCTGACTTTGCGCGTCACTTCGACGTTGTACTCGTAGGACGCTGGCGTCTTCATGTCCTCGCGCAGCGAGCCGTCCATCATGACGCTGGAAAAGCCGCTGCGGATCGAGGCCTGGCATACCGCCGGCGAGGCGCCATGGTCCTGGTGCATGCACACCGGGATATCCGGGTAGCTCTCCACCGCGGCTTCCACCAGATGCCGCAGGAATGCTTCGCCCGCGTACTTCCGCGCACCCGCTGAAGCCTGCAGGATCACCGGGCTGTCGCAAGCCTCTGCGGCTTGCATGATGGCCTGGATCTGTTCCATGTTGTTGACGTTGAAGGCCGGCAGGCCGTAGCGGTGCTCGGCTGCGTGATCCAGCAGCTGACGCAGGGAAATCATTGCCATGAGGTTTGCTCCTCTAGGTATCGGATGAATTGGAATGCTGTGCCCTTGAACCGGACGCGGCAATCGCCTGGTGCTGCCGGCCGCAGCGGATCGCAGGCAGCACCGCAGAAATATCGGCGATGACGCGGTCAGGCCTCGCATCCTCGATGGGCTGTCCGCTGTTGTAACCATAGGGGACCACCCAGCATTCCACGCCGGCATTGCGGCCGGTGGCAATGTCGATAGCGGAATCGCCGATCATCAGCGCACGCTGCGCCGGCACACCATGCGCATGCAGGCAGTAAGCGATGGTCGATGCATCCGGCTTCTTCGCCGGTAGGCTGTCGCCGGCCACCAGCGGATCGAAATAGTCGCGCAGGCCGTGGCTGCGCAGCACCGCTTCGGCAAAGCGCGCTTCGCGGTTGCTGACCAGGGCCATGGCGACGCCAAGCCCGGAGAGCGCCGACAGGGTATCGGCGACGTGCGGATACACCTGACTGCGGGTGCCGCAGCGCTTCTCGTGGAAGCGGCCGTACATCTCCAGCACCGATTCCATGGTGGCGCTGGCCCTCGCTTCCGATTGCGACAGCCCCGCCGCATGCGCGCAGGCGCGAATCAGCAGCTCGCGGCTGCCCTGGCCGATCCAGCTGCGCACCAGTTCGTCCGGCGCTGGCGGCAGCCGCAGGGCGCGCAGCACATCGTTGACGGTATCGCCGATCTCGTCGGCGGTATCGACCAGGGTGCCGTCGAGGTCGAACATGATCAGGTCGAACCTGCCCCGCGGCGATTCGCCGGAATCCGTTGCCGCTGGGGGCTGGCTGCCAAGTGTCGACATGATCAGTTCCTCAGACACGCCGCTTCTGATCCATCAGGCGCAGGATCATCGGCGTGAAGATCAGCTGCATCGCCAGGCCCATCTTGCCGCCCGGCACCAGGATCGAGTTGGGCCGCGTCATCATCGAGTCGTGCAGCATCGACAGCAGGTAGGGGAAGTCGATGCCCTTGGGGTTGGCGAAGCGGATCACCACCATGCTCTCGTCCGGCGTGGGGATGTCCTTGGCGATGAACGGGTTGGAGGTATCCACCGTCGGCACCCGCTGGAAATTCACGTGGGTGCGGGAGAACTGCGGGCAGATGTGCTTCACATAGTCCGGCATGCGGCGCAGGATGGTTTCCACCACCGCTTCCTGCGAGTAGCCGCGCAGGTTCTGGTCGCGATGCAGCTTCTGGATCCATTCCAGATTGATGATCGGCACCACGCCGATCAGCAGGTCCGGATAGCGGGCGATATCGATGTCCTCGCTCACCGCGCCGCCGTGCAGGCCCTCATAGAACAGCAGATCGGTTTCGGGGGGGATCTCCTGCCAGGATGTGAAGGTACCGGGGTCCTGCTTGTACGGTGCGGCCTCTTCCGCATCGTGAAGATAGTGGCGCACCTCGCCGCTGCCGTTCTCGCCATAGTTGCGGAACATGGCTTCCAGTTCGGCCAGCAGGTTCGCTTCCGGGCCGAAGTGGCTGAAATGGCGGTTGTCCGATTTATCGGTTTCCTTCAGCGCCTCGCGCATGCCCTTGCGGTCGAAGCGGTGAAAAGCGTCGCCCTCGACAATCTGCACCTTGTCGATCTTTTCGCGGCGGAAGATATGCTTGAAGCTCTCCATGACCGTGGTGGTCCCGGCGCCGGAGGACCCCGTTACCGCGATGATCGGATGCTTTTTGGACATGAATGGGTCGCCCTTTCAAGTAGTGGACTAGGTCGCTTCCTGCCGGTACAGCGAACGCTCGTTGAACAGCGGCGAAACGTAGGGCTGGTCTTCGCCGCAGTCGAACTCCTGGTGGTAGCGCTCGATGCGCCCTACCTCATTGCTGGAGCCGAGGACAACAGGCACACGCTGATGGATGCCATTGGGCGCAACATCGAGCAGGCGGCTGCGGCCGGTGCTGGCCGCCCCGCCCGCCTGCTCGATCAGCATCGCCATCGGATTGGCTTCGTAGAGCAGGCGCAGGCGGCCGGAGCGCACCGGGTCCTTGGTGAAGCAGGGATACATGAAGACGCCGCCGCGCATCAGGATGCGATGCACCTCGGCCACCATTGAGGCGATCCAGCGCATATTGAAGTCGCGTTCGCGGATGCCGCTGCGGCCGGCCTTGCATTCGGCCACATAGCGCTGGATCGGCGGCTCCCAGAAACGCTCGTTGGAGACGTTGATGGCGAATTCGCCGGTGTCTGCCGGAATGGTCAGGTCCGGATGGGTCAGGATGAAATTGCCGATCTCGCGGTCCAGAGTGAAGCCGTGCGTGCCGCGCCCGACCGTCAGCACCAGCATGGTCGAGGGACCATACAGCGCATAGCCGGCGGCCAGCTGCTCGCAACCCGGCCGCAGGAAGGACACGGCGTCGGGCGCGGCCTTCGAGGTATGCCGTAGCACCGAGAAGATGGTGCCGACCGAGACATTGACGTCGATGTTGGAGGAGCCATCGAGCGGATCGAAGGCCAGCAGGTAGTTGCCGCGCGGGTATTCGCCCGGAATGGCGTAAGGCTCTTCCAGCTCCTCCGACACCATGCCTGCCACCAGGCCGCCCCAGTCGCAATTGGCGAGCATCGCCTCGTTGGTCAGCACGTCGAGTTTCTTCTGCGTCTCGCCCTGCACATTCTGCACATCCAGGGAACCTAGGTAGCCGCCGAGGGCGCCCTTGGAAACCATTGCCGAGATGGTCTTGACGGCTGCGGCGACGTCGATCAGCAGGGCCGCCAGATCGCCCTGAGTGGCGTCGCCGCGCGTCTGTTCGATCAGGAACTTCGACAAGGTGGTTCGTCCGTAGCGCATGTGCATATGCTTCTCCTCGCTGTACTGCGGTGAAAACCCGGTGCTACGGTAGGTGAGCGGTCGCTTCGGCCGATGCCTTATCGGGCCGATGCGGGAGTCCTCGCCTCAATGGACGCCTTATGCGGCAGCGCCTCCGCGAACACCCGGCTGGCGCGGATATCGCCTTCGGTGAGCGCGCGCAAGGTCTCGACCGCGGTGTCGCCGCCGTTGGCCAGCGCCGCCTCGAACAGGCGATTGGCTTGCCGCAGGCGGGCCCGGTCCAGTGCGTTGCGGACCGAACGCGCGTTGGAGAAATTCGGCTGGCGGATGCGCCGCTCGATGTACTCGCGCAGGGCGGCCTGTGCGGCATCGTCCAGGCAATAGTTCATCGGCTCGAGCATCTTCTGTGCGATCGCCAGCAATTCCTCCGGGCCGTAGTCCGGGAAATCGATGTGGTGCGCAATGCGCGATGACAGGCCCGGATTGCTGCGGAAGAAAGTGTCCATGCGGTCCTTGTAACCGGCCAGGATCACTACCAGGTCGTCGCGGTGGTTCTCCATCACCTGCAGCAGGATCTCGATCGCTTCCTGGCCGTAGTCGCGCTCGTTCTCCGGCCGGTGCAGGTAGTAGGCCTCGTCGATGAACAGCACGCCGCCCATGGCCTTCTTCAGGATTTCCTTGGTCTTGGGCGCCGTATGGCCGATGTACTGGCCGACCAGGTCGTCGCGCGTCACGCTGACCAGGTGGCCGGTGCGCACATAGCCGAGCCGGTGCAGGATATCGGCCATGCGCAGCGCCACCGTGGTCTTGCCGGTGCCCGGGTTGCCGGTGAAGCACATGTGCAGGCTCGGCGGCTCGGCTTCCAGCCCGATCTGGCTGCGCGCCCGCGATACCACCAGGAAGGCGGCGATCTCGCGGATGCGCCGCTTCACCGGCTCCAGGCCAATCAGGTCGTGATCGAGCTTCTCGAACACATCCTGCACATTGGCTTCGCGCAGGATGCTTCGCAGATCGATGCGGGCGGAATCTTCCATGGCTGGGCTGGGCCTCGGATCCGGCTTCAGTACCGCTCGCCTTCGGGGCGATCGGCGGCGTAGCTGCGCACGGTGTAACGGATATTGCGTCCCGCCAGTTCCTGCCGCACCAGGCCGAAGCCGGGCTCGTGTTCGGGCCGGTTGACGATGAACGACATGCGCGGCGACTCCCAGCCCCGGGTGCTGTCAAAGGCGGTGACGCGGATGTAGTAGCTGGGAAAGGTCTTGCGGCACTGGTTGAGCTCCATCAGGAGCCCCGCAGGGTCCTTCAGATCGAACATCGGCATGCCGTACATTTCCCAATAGGTATTGCGCGGATGCGGGTCGTCGGTGTATTCGATATTCACCGCCCAGCCGTTTTGCAGGGCGTACTTGATCTGCAAGCTGATCTGCGCATCGCTCAGATCGGGCAGGAAGGAAAACTGCCCTTGCGTGATGCGCTTGCCGTGGTTGCTCATCATGATGGTTTCTCCTCTAGGTCAGGCGCTGGCGGTGGCGCTGGGCACGAAGTCGGCGGTGTCGGTCGACTCGTAGTCGAAGCTGATGTCCTTCCACAGCTCCAGCGCGGACTTCAGCGGCGTGCACCACTTGGCCGCCGCCTCCAGGATCTGCGGGCCTTCCTTCAAGTAGTCGCGGCCCTCGTTGCGCGCCAGGATCATCGCTTCAAGCGCGACGCGGTTGGCTACTGCGCCGGCCTGGATGCCCATGGGGTGGCCGATGGTGCCGCCGCCGAACTGCAGCACCACGTCCTCGCCCAGGTAGTGCAGCAGCTGGTGCATCTGCCCGGCGTGGATGCCGCCGGACGCCACCGGCATGACCCGATTGAGCGAAGCCCAGTCCTGCTCGAAGAACAGGCCGTGCTCGAGCGACACCGGCGAATGGGTCTCGCGCAGGGTGTCGTAGAAGCCCTTGATCATCAGCGGATCGCCTTCGAGCTTGCCGACCACGGTGCCGGCGTGGATATGATCGACGCCGGCCATGCGCATCCACTTGCAGATCACGCGGAAGTTCATGCCGTGGTTCTTCTGGCGCGAATAAGTGGAATTGCCGGCACGGTGCAGATGCAGAATCATGTCGTTGCGGCGGCACCACTTGGCCATGCTCTGGATCGCGGTGTAGCCGATCACCAGATCGATCATGATGATCGACGAGCCCAGCTCCTTGGCGAATTCGGCGCGCTCGTAGATGTCCTCCATGGTGCCGGCGGTGACGTTGAGGTAATGGCCCTTGACCTCGCCGGTCGCGGCCGAAGCCTTGTTCACTGCCTCCATGCAGTAGAGGAAGCGGTCGCGCCAGTGCATGAAGGGCTGCGAGTTGATGTTCTCGTCGTCCTTGACGAAGTCCAGCCCGCCCTTGAGCGCCTCGTAAACCACACGGCCGTAGTTGCGGCCGGACAGGCCAAGCTTGGGCTTGGTGGTGGCACCGAGCAGCGGGCGGCCGAACTTGTCGAGGCGTTCGCGCTCGACCACGATGCCGGTCGCCGGGCCCTGGAAAGTCTTGAGGTAGGCCACCGGGATGCGCATGTCTTCCAGGCGCAGCGCCTTGATCGCCTTGAAGCCGAACACATTGCCGATGATCGAGGCGGTGAGGTTGGCGATGGAGCCGGGCTCGAACAGGTCGAGGTCATAGGCGATGTAGGCGAAGTACTGCTGTTCGGTGCTGGTGCCCGGCCCGGTGTTCGGCACGGGATCGACCCGATAGGCCTTGGCGCGATACAGGTCGCAGGCGGTCAGCCGGTCGGTCCACACCACCGTCCAGGTCGCGGTGGAAGACTCCCCCGCGACCGCCGCCGCGGCCTCGTCCGCATCCACGCCGGCCTGCGGGGTGATGCGGAACAGCGCGATCACGTCGGTATCCAGCGGCGTGTAATCGGGCTGCCAGTAGCCCATCTGCTTGTACTTCAACACACCGGCCGCATAGCGCTTCTTGGCGTCGGTGATGGGTCCAGCGGGGGCTGCGGCCGGTGCGAGCATGATGCGGTTCCTCGTGATTAGGGCTCGCTGGCATCGTAGGCGCCGCACATCCAAAGCAAAACTAAATGTTTCTTTCCATTTGCTAAGCGATCCCTTATGGTTCGGCCATGGCCATGAATCTCTCGCGCAGGGTGACCATCCGGCAACTGGAGGTCTTCGTTCATGCCGCGCGTGAACTGAATTTCTCGCGCGTCGGTGAGACCATGCACTTGACCCAGCCGGCGGTGTCGATGCAGATCCGGCAACTGGAACAGGCGGTCGGCATCGCCCTGTTCGACCAGGTCGGCAAACGCAAGACGCTGACCGAAGCCGGCGCGCTGCTGCTCGAACATGCTTCGCGCATCCTCGGCGAGTTGCAGGATGCGGAGCAGTCGCTGCAGGCCCTGCAGGGCCTGGCCGGCGGCTCGATCACCGTGGGCCTGGTCAGTACCGCAAAGTATTTCGCGCCGAAACTGCTGGCGATGTTCGGCCAGCACCATCCGGGGATCGAGGTGCGCTTTGTCGTCGGCAACCGCGAAACGTTGGTGCAGCTGCTGCGCGAAAACCAGACCGACCTCGCCGTGATGGGCCGGCCGCCGCGCGAGCTGGACACAATCTCGGAACCACTGGCGGAAAATCCCAACGTCATGGTGGCGCCGGTCAACCACCGCCTGGCCAAGGCAGGGCGCTTCGATATCCAGGAGCTGCGCCACGACACCTTCCTGCAGCGCGAGGCCGGTTCCGGCACGCGGTTGATGATGGAAGAGTTCCTGCGCGGTCACCTGTTCACGCCGGTCAAGGTTGCCACCATGGGCAGCAATGAAACCATCAAGCAGGCGGTGATGGCGGGGCTCGGCATCAGCCTGCTGTCGCTGCATACCCTGTCGCTCGAACTGCGCAGCGGCGAGATCGCCCTGCTCGATATCGACGGCCTGCCGGTGCAGCGCATCTGGAACGTGGTGCACGCGCGCAAGCGCCAGCTGTCGCCGGCGGCGGTGGCGTTCCGCCGCTTCCTGATCGAGGAAACGCAGACCTACCTGAACACGGCGTTCGGCAAGCTGCTGTAATCGAGCGGAGTGTTTCGCAGGCGTCTGCCGCCGCGGTGCCGCCGCGGCAAGCGCTCTCATTTCGGAGGTTCGGTCTTGCCGCCGCGATCATCGGAGCAGGCGCCCTGACCGTCTGCTTCTGAGCTGGTGGAACGCATGGCGCAAGGAAGATCCTCGCGACGCGGTTGCTCCACCGGCGCTCCTACAGGACGAACACATTCGGCATGGCCGCTGACCGGATTGACCAGGGCTTCGAGGCATTTCTGCGGCGCGGCGGCTTTGCTCTGGGACTGGCCCGGATCGTCGAGACCTGCCGCATAAATCCCAGGCGCGGCAAATTGATTGCCCAGCATTGCCGCGGCCAGCAGCAGGCCATAACGGTACTTGCGCATCTGCTCCTCCTGCCGCCTTGAGGGTTGTTTTTACGGCGGCGCAGGGGACTGTATGAAGCGAATCGCGCCGCAATTCAACTGTGTCAAAACCGCGCCATGGGACTTTAAGACGAAGGAAACAACCATACTGTCTGCGGCGAACATAAAATATGCGGGGCACTGGCATTACGCCGATGCCGATGGCATCTTTCAGCAGACGATTCTTTTGGAGAACCCGACATGCCGCAAGCCACACGCCAGTTGCTGGAACGCTACTACGCCGCTTTCAACGCCGGCGACTGGAACACCTTTCTCGGCTTGCTGACCGAGGATGTGGCGCATGACGTCAACCAGGGTGCGCGCGAAGTCGGCCGCGCCACGTTCGCGAAGTTCATGGAGCGCATGAACACTTCCTACAGCGAGCAGATCGCCGACATCGTCATCATGCCCAGCGCCGATGGCGCGCGTGCCGCGGTGGAGTTCACCGTGCTCGGCACCTATCTCAAGACCGATGAAGGCTTGCCGCCGGCACATGGCCAGAAGTACAAGCTGCCCGGTGGTGCCTTCTTCGATATCCGCGACGGCAAGGTGGCGCGTGTCACCAATTACTACAACCTGCAGGACTGGCTGAAGCAGGTGGGCGCCTAAGGTGACGGAACTGCGCATCGAGCTGCTGCGCGGCGAGGAAATCGCACGGCACGTCGACGCCGTCGCCGATCTGCGCATCGCCGTGTTCCGCGACTGGCCTTATCTCTATGAAGGCTCGCGCGAGTACGAAGCCCGCTATCTGGACGTCTACCTGCGCAGTCCGCGCAGCGTGGCCATCCTGGTGTGGGATGGCGAGGGCTGCATCGGCGCTTCCACCGTGCTGCCGCTGGCGGATGCAGGCGCCGAGGCGCAGCAGCCGTTCCACGACGGCGGACAGGCGATCGACACGATCGATTATTTCGGCGAGTCGGTGCTGCTCAAATCGCATCGCGGCCGTGGCCTCGGCGTGAAGTTTTTCGATCTGCGCGAACAGCATGCGCGCGCCAATGGCTTGTCGATCTGCGCATTCTGCTCGGTGAGCCGGGCGGCCGACGATCCGCGCAAGCCGCCAGGCTACGTCGGCAACGACAGCTTCTGGAATCACCGCGGCTACCGCAAGGAACCCGGCATCGTCACCAGTTTTTCCTGGCCGGACATCGGCGAGGCGGTTTCTTCGACCAAGCCGATGACCTTCTGGATGCGCAAGCTGGAGGCAAGCTCGTGAGCAGCTTTCGTGCCGCAATAGCCCAGTACCCGGTCAGCCAGCCGGCTTCCTGGGCCGAGGTGGAAGCGAATCTGTCGCGCTGGGCGGATGAGGCCGCGGCGGCCGGCGCCAGCCTGCTGGTGTTTCCGGAATACGCGGCTATGGTTCTGCCGGCCTTGTTCGCGCCGGCCATGCA